>ERZ1034917.70-NODE-70-length-96735-cov-13.529117_pt1 | contig 96735 bp, 88 predicted proteins | sample MGYA00520605_ERZ1034917 | MGnify/ENA primary metagenome ERZ1034917 (study PRJEB33766, sample SAMN09781784) | gut metagenome | biome: gut microbiome | host: Homo sapiens | place: Madagascar | study: EMG produced TPA metagenomics assembly of the PRJNA485056 data set... | reverse complement strand
TAATTATACTATAATTCCAAGAGAATGTCAAGATATGGTTATGGGAATTTAATAGGAAATGTCGATATTTTTTTCCTTTTATTTAGGAAACTTACTTGTTTTTTGAGAAAATAAAACTATAGTAAGATAAGTTTCCTAACCATAGAGGAAATACTCATGAAAAAAACGTCAATTTATACCATCGCTCATGAAGCCGGTGTCTCGACTGCCACCGTTTCAAAAGTACTGAACAGACAAGGAAAAGTTTCCCGTGACACGACCGATCGTGTCATGAAAATCATCAAAGCAAACAACTATGTTCCCCGGCAGCGGAAAACAGGAGGTCAAACCATTGGGATTTTAACCTTCTGCCATGCGAGGACCCCTGTTTCGTCGCCGTTCACCACCCAGCTTCTCAACGGAATCTGTTTGGAGGCCTTTGCCCAGAAGAAGAATATCACACTGATCGACGGAAACAGTATGCGGGATTTATCTCCGGAGGAAATTCACTGCTTTGCAATAACCAATTCACTTGCCGGATATCTGATCATCAATCTTCCGTGGGAGGACCCTTTCCTGGAAAAACTTCAGAAATCCAGGATACCTTTCGTACTCGGAGCGAACAATGCTCCGGATAAAAGCGAATGCAGCTATGTGACCACCAACAACTACGACGCCGTCACCGATCTTGTTGATTATATGATTTGTCTCGGTCACACCAGAATCGCGTATGTCGGGCTGGCTACGACAAAGTTCATATCCCATCGGGAACGCCTCCGGGCGTATGGAGACATTCTGAAAAAGCACAATATTGAAAGCCGTTCGGAATATGTTCTGGATCTTCCTAATGCCGATTTCGGGACGATCCGAAACTCGCTGATGCGTTTGCTTTCCAGACCGAATCCGCCCACGGCGCTTTTCTATGCGTCCGAAGAGCTCGTGAAAATTTTTTTTGTGCTGAAAAACCTTCAGATTTCCGTGCCGGAAGAACTTTCCGTCGCGGGAATGCAAATGGGGCAGGAGAATTTTCAGCCCGAGATTTCCGCCATCATTCAGCCTACGGAGGAAATCGGGCGTGAAAGCGTGCGAATTCTCATGCATCAGATCGAAACGGGCGAAAGCAGGGGATACATCTTCACTAATTACATCTATTACGGGGAAACTGTCATTAAGCATCAGGAGGAAGCCTGAGCCGATCAATGCTTACATCCGGGGATTGTTGATTGAGAAAATTGCATGCATTTCCCCTTGCGCAGATCCTTGAGGTAATTTCAAGGTTTTGTCCCAAATTTTGTGAAAGAATGGATGGCATGCCAATGAGCATTGATTTGCCCTGACTCATAATAGCACACGGAATTCTTTTTTTCAAGTCAACAAGGATTTCCCCTCGTTTCTTCCTCTGAGAATCCTTGAGAATCCTCTGCTGATTGTTGCCGGAAACCCAATGGTCAATTCTAAAGGCATAGAAAGTTCACGACTCGAAACACTCTTTATCTTCACAAAATTTGGGACAATAACTCTCTTTTAGATTGATCAGAAAAGGGATTGATTTTTCCAAAATACTATCCTTTCTTCAAATAATATCCCTGCAAACAAAACGGAGCAAGTTCTTTCCTTGCAAAGATCTTGCTCCGTTTTGTTTTTTGAGTAAAGGTCGTTTGTTCTGAAAAAGCGAATTTCGCAAAACTCGAAAAATTCTCTGAATCAAAAAGACTTTTGTTATGAATTGGGCGAATAGAGTACCGACCTCTGGATTTTTCGAACACATGTCCTTTGCTAGCATATTTTTGCTTTATTCGTTGATTACCAGTATGTTACTTTAATAAGAGATTACAAAATGAATGTATGGCAGAGAAAAATTGACGATCAAAGGTCGGTTTTTCAACGTGTGCTTCCTCCAAAAAATGCTCTCCAGACCAAAAGACCGGTCTTTTACTCCCCCGGAGAATTTACCGGGAGAGGGTCTGAAGCACACCTTCATAAGAGAAAAGTGGAGATTCTCCGCTTTCGGGCAAAACGCGAGTTGAGCTCAAATTTACCCCCAAAACGAAAAAACCGACCAGAAGACCGGTCGGCGGAGAATTTTGAAAATGGTGGAGGTGGCGGGAGTCGAACCCGCGTGCCGACGAGGTCCAATGAGGACGTCTACATGCTTATCTCATCTTTTCTTTTTATCGTCCTTTGCCGAAGCCAATGAGCAGGCCTGACTCCAGACTATTCCTTCCTTTGATCTCGCCTTGAACCGAAAGACGATTGTTCAAAGCCAGAGCGCTGAATGACGCCATGATCCCCTAGCACTCCTCAGGGACGACAGCGTGGCGGGACTTAAGCCGCCAGAGCAAACTCTTCGTTCGCAGTTATCGTTTCGACCGATGTTTTACGAGGCCAACGATCATCCTCGGCATGCAATCAACACCCAACCGGGCCGGTCGAATCCGGAACACCCCCAAAATCGGTAACTATCACTATATCATCTTTTCACGAAATGTCAAGCCCGATTCCGGCAAATCACTCGGTCGTGCGGCCTGTTTCCGGCAAATTCTTCAGAGCCTCTTCGATCAGCGGCCGAAAAGACGGAAGCGGTTCCTCCGTCAGCGCCCGCCGATAGCAGCGCGCCGCTCCCGCGTTATCCCCTTTCAAGCGACGCGCTTCCCCCTCGAAAAAGCTGCGTTTCGATGCCAGGATTCCCAACCGGACCGGATCACTCCGCTCCAGCGCCGCCGCCGCCGCGTCAAAACGCCCCTGCCCCAGCTTCACCAGCCCTCCGTAATACCAGAGCAACGCCGGTTCGATCCGCCCCGCCTCAAACGCTTTGGCCAGCAATCCTTCCGCCCGCTCCAGCTGCCCGGCCGGGATCAGCCGCACCATCAGGTTCACCAGCGCCGCCTGCTCCGTGAACCCGCTCTCCGCCAACCCCAGCTCAAAGGTTTGCAGCGACGCTTCCGAAACACGTTTGCCGCCTTCCTCCATCGCCAGCGCCCAGGCCACGAAATCACTGCCGCGCATAAACGGCCGTTCACTCAACGCCAAGTTCAGTCCGGCGCTTCCGGCAACCGCCGCCAGCACCCATACCGCCCGCTTCCGGCAGCCTTCGGGGCCGCAACGCAACGCCCACCAGGCCGGATAAACCGCCAGGATGGACAAATAAGGATAAAGCAGCAGACGGTAACGCCCCATCGGATAATTCGCGCATAATGGAAGCATCAAAAGCAGGATCACCCCCAGCAGCAATCCGTCGCGCCTTTTCCACCGCCCGGAAAACAGCAGCAGGACCATCCCGGCCGCCGCCAGCGGCAGAACCAGCCACGGACCGCAGCTTATCCGCAGCGGCGGAAACATCTCGCGGATAAAATAATAATTGAGGTTGTCCGGCACCTCATGTGCCCCGAACAGCACCGGCAGGCGCCCCACGGCATTGATCCCGATCCGGACCGGCGGCGGAAGCTCAAAAACGGCCTTTTCTTCCGGCACGGCCGACGACGGCGTCTCACCGCCCGTGTTGACCGAAGCCGAATAAGGCAGCACGTTGAAAAAAGGCGACCAATTACGGCTGTAATGCCAGTTGAGTCCGCCGATCAGAATCCAGACCACCAGAATGCCGCCCGGCAGAGTCCACCAGCGACGCAGGCGGTTCCGGCGCTTCAACTCCAGCCAGAACCAGAGCACCGCCCCCCCCGCCAGCAGCAGCGCGGTCGGCCGGCCGATCGTGGCCAGCCCGAACAGGGCGCCGCTCGCCAGCGCAGCACTGTTCCTCCAGCGCAGGCGATGCGCCCAAATCAGCGACGCCACCGCGGCAAGACAGGCGAAGGTCACCACGCTCTCCTGAAGCATCGTGCACTCGTACATCAGGGCGGGCCCGTAAAGCGCGGCGACCATCCCGGCCGCAAGCGCGTACCGGCGGTTACCGAACAAATGCAGCACGATCCAGGCGGTCAGCAACGCGGCAAGCACACCGAGCACCAACTGAACGCCTGCCAGTTGCATGACCTGATGGCTCCGGCCGTTGACAGACCAGAAAAAAGCGACCAGCATCCGGTGCAGCGTGAACAGAGGACTGGCCGCCGCCCCCCATTCGCCGCGTTCCAGCAGCGTCTGCATATCCAATCCGGGCACCAGATGGAAATTCCGCAATGGAGAGCCGGCCAGTGCAACCGCCGCCCAGCACCGCAATACCGCCGCGACAGCCGCCACCGGCAGGTAGACCTGACTCCAGGAACGCCGCATTTCAAACTTCCTCCGCTAAAATTCGACCTGTTCCCCAATATACAGTCGGAGCACTTTCAATGCAAACCTGCGGAAAAATAATATGGATGCTCAAAAAAAAGCCCGGATACTCTTGTATATTCCAAACGGATGGCTATATTAACAAACGCGAGGTACATCAGCCGTGGGCAATCGCGGACAGCGGGGCAACCCGCCGTTCGAGGAAAGTCCGGACTGCAGAGAGCAGGGAGTCCTTTTGAAAAGAAGGATATCGCGGACCATACGCCGCGAGAAGGCCAGTGCAACAGAAAACAAACCGCCTCCCGGTTTCGGCCGGAGGTAAGGGTGAAAAGGTGGGGTAAAAGCCCACCGGGCGCGCAGCGAGAGCGGCGCCGCATGGTAAACCCCTCCCGCAGCAAGACCAAATAGGGGATGATGCCGCTGCTCGCGGCGCTATCAGTCCCGGGTTCTGGTCGCATAGACAGATGATTGCCGTTCCGCTTCGGCGGGATACAGAATCCGGCTTACAGCGGCGATGTGCTTTGCTTCGCCTGAATTCCGGAACAGGTTCCGGGAACGGCGAAAGGCGCCGGGATTTTGCGGGAAAGAGATTTCCGGCACGATCCTGTTTTTGTATGAAAGATAAATCATAATTGAAACACGCTTCGCTTTCCTCAAGGCGAAGCCGAGGTCGGGATAAGAACGAACGATGGCTAAGTACGCGATTCTCAGTGACATTCACGCCAACAGCGATGCACTGAAGGTGGTTCTGGAAAAGTGCAGGGAGATCGGAGTCGATCATTTTGTTTCACTCGGCGACATCGTCGGCTACAACGCGGAACCGCGCGAATGTCTTTATCTGGTACGCGATCTTGCCTGGGTGGCAATGGTGCGCGGCAACCACGACGAATACACGGCCAACGGCAAAACGGAGCTTTCCGGCTTTAACCCGCACGCGAAATTCGCGGTGAACTGGACCAGGGAGCAGCTGACCGATGCGGAACGCGCGTGGCTGGTCTCCATGCCCTATCGGACCCGGATCCCCGGCAACAACTCCACGATCGTTCACGCGACGCTGGACACGCCGGAAAACTGGGGCTACATCTTCGACTGCCACCATGCCGCGGACAACTTCTCCTATCAGTTCACCCAGATCTGTTTTTGCGGGCACTCCCACGTTCCGGTCGCGTTCTGCAAGAAGCCGATCACCAGCATCAACGAGCGGAGCATCGACGAAATCCCGGAGTGGACCTACAACTACCAGTTCGAGCTTTCCAATACCGATTTCAACTATGAAGACGAGCTGACCGTCGAAATCAAGGCCGGCTACAAATACCTGTTCAATGTCGGCAGCATCGGCCAGCCGCGCAACCGGGACCCGCGTTCCAGCTTCGCGATCATGGACACCGATGCGGGAACCATCACCCGCTACCGGATTCCCTACGATATCGCCGCGCAGCAGAACAAGATCATCGACGCCGGATTGCCCGAAAGACTGGCGCTCCGGCTCGCCGTCGGTACCTAGAATGTTCGAACTCGCCAAGGTCAAGCGGATTCTGGTCATCAAGCCGAGCAGCCTCGGAGATATCCTGCATGTGTTCCCGGCCCTGGCGGAATTGCGCATTCATTGCCCGGAAGCGACGCTGGACTTCCTGATCCATCCCGCTTTTGCCGACATCCTCGACTACTCTCCCTTTCCGGTTTCCGAACGGATTCTCTTCGAGCGCAAAAGGATGGGACGGGTTTCCACGATGGTGCCGGAATTCCTGAAGCTGGCCCGCGAACTCCGGCGCAAGAAGTACGATCTGGTGATCGACTTTCAGGGGCTGACCCGCAGTGCGCTGTTCGCCTCCCTGACCCGGGGCGGTCCGGTCGTCGGCTTCGCCCAGACCCGCGAAACCGCCGCAAAGTGGTTCTACAGCCGGCGCATCGCCGTCGCGCCGGGCCACGCCCTCGAACGCAACAGCGCCCTGATCGGGGAACTGACCGGAAACAATGGCCCGGTCAGGCTGCCGGAGCTGCCCGCCAATCCGGCCGCCCTCCGCAAACTGGAGACTCTGGCCGGTCCCCTGCCCTCCCGGCTGGTCGCCCTGATTCCGGGCGCCCGCTGGCAGAGCAAACAGTTTCCTCCCGCCCTGTTCGCCGGAATCGCCCGGCGGCTTCACCAACTGCTGCCGGATTACGTATTCGCGATCATCGGGGCGGGCGGCGACCGGAAGATCGAGCAGGAGATCGTCGAACGGCTCCGCGGCGAAGTTCCCGTGCTGCCGCTGGCCGGAAAAACCTCGCTGACGGGCATGATGGAGGTGCTCCGCGCCTCCTCGCTGGTGATCAGCAATGATTCCGGCCCGGTGCACGCGGCGGCGGCGCTGAACAAGCCGGTCTTTGCCTTTTTCGGCCCGACCTGCCCCGAAAAGACCGGCCCCTACGGAGAGCGTACCCGGATTTATCAGTTGAACATCGATTGCGTCCGGTGCATGAAGCGCAACTGCCGTCCTGTCGACGGGCTGCTGCGCTGCCATCGCCTCGACGCGGATAAAATAGCGGCGGACGCCTTTCAGGTACTCACCCAACCACAGGAGAACTGAGCCATGATTTCCCACACCCTTTTGAAACTGCTGCTGACGCCGGCGGCGCTGGTCTGTGCCGCCGCCACCTTTGCCCAGGTCGCGATGGATCTCAGCCTGAACCGGACTGTCTACATGCAGTATGAACCAATTTACGCCGCCGTCACCCTCCGCAACGACAGCGGGCGGGCGCTGGCTTTCGGACACGACCCGAAGCTTCAGGGTTTCGTGCTGTTCGAAATCCGCGACAGCAAAAACAACCTCGTGCCCAAGCGCCCCGGCGCGGAGATCAACACGACCGGGCTGCTGCTGCGCGCCGGCGAAATCAAGCGTCTGGTGATTCCGGTTTCCAAATACTACAATCTGGATCCGCTCGGGACCTACCGGATGTTCGCCTATGTGAGCCATGCCCAGCTTCCGGCGGAATACCAGTCCAAGGAGACCCGTTTTCAGGTCAGCCCCGGCGTGGAAGTCTGGTCCAAAAGCGTCGGCATCCCCGACCTGACCGGCAAAGGAGAAGAAAAGTCCGTGGAACGCACCTATTCCATCCGCTCGATGACCGAAGGGCCGGACCGCTTCTTTTACCTCGTTGTGGAGGACAATGACAAGGTATACGGTGTCATCCGGATCGGCAAACGGATCGGGCAGGAACAGTTCCGCGCCGAAGTCGACATGCTGAGCCGCATCCACCTGCTGATGCCGGTTTCGCCCAAGGTGTTCCACTATCTGGCATTCGCTCTGGACGGCACCTGCATCGCCAACCAGCACTGGAAAACCACCGGCACCATTCCGACTCTCGTCCGCGATCCGGCCAACGGCATGGTCACTCTCGCCGGCGGTGCCGTCGCCCGCGTCGGCATCGATTTTCAGGATCCCAACGCCGGCAAGCTCACCGCGACCCAACTGCTGAACGAAAACGGCGACCCATTGGAGAATGCCGCTCCGCTGCCGCAGCCTCCCCGTTCCAGCGGCCTGCTCGACCTCGGCAAAGAGGTCGTCAATCCGAACCGCTGAACCTTCCGGGATTGCAGGCTCGGGAAGCAGTCCGCTGTTCGCCGGCCGGAGCGGTTCAGACGCGTACGCTGCAGCCCCCCGCCGAAATAGCTTTCCGGTTTCACGGACGCCGGGGAATACGGCGGTAAACCATATCGCTGCCGTGCTCGACCAGCAGCTTCATTTCGAGCATCATCAATGTGGAGAGCAACGCACCGGTTTCGCGGCCGGTCTCCTCGGCAAGGAGGTCAAGGGAAAGCTCGCGCCCGTCCAGCAGTTTCCAGATTTCACGCGCTTCCGGCGGAAGATCGCCGACGGATGAACTGTCGTAGGGCACCGCGTCCTCATTCGCCTCGCCGCCCGGAGCGAGGCCGGGCAGGTAGCCGAACCCCACTCCGATCGCATTGAGCACGTCGCTGAAATTCTCGATCAATCCGGCGGCCCCCTCCTTGATCAGCTGGTGACAGCCCTGCGCCTGCGGATTGTCCGCATGTCCCGGCACCGCGAATACATCGCGGCCGTTGTCCAGCGCCAGCCGCGCGGTGATCAACGCTCCGCTGCCGATCCCGGCTTCGGTCACGATGGTCAGCCGGGCCAAACCCGCAACGATCCGGTTCCGGCGCGGGAACGAAGTGCGGCTGACCGGGAAGTTCATCGGAAATTCACTGATCACCGCGCCGCCGGTTTCCACGATCCGGCGCGCCAGCGGCACATTCTCCTGCGGATGAATCCGCATCAGTCCGCCGCCCAGCACCGCGACCGTACAGCCGCCCTGCTCGACGGTCATGCCGTGCGCGACGGTGTCGACTCCGTAAGCCAGCCCGGAAACCACAGTGTATCCGGCCGCCACCGCCTCGGCGGTGATCTGCCGCGTCATCCGGGCCCCGTAATCGGACATCCGGCGCGAACCGACCACCGCGACTGCGTATTCCGGAAATTCCGGCAGGCGGCCCCGCACATACAGACACAGCGGCGGATCGTAGAGGTTGCGCAGCACGGCGGGGTAGGCCTCATCGAACAGCGTGATAACCCGAACCCCCGCTTTGTCCGCCAGCTCCAGCTCGCGGGCCAGCTCCCCTTCCCAGTCGAACTCCGCGATCTTGACGGCCAGCGTTTCACCGATGCCGGGAACGTGCATCAATTCGCGTGCGCTCCGCCGGAATACGCCGGCCGGCGAGCCGAATTCGTCGCAGAGCGCCGTGTATTTCACATATCCGACGCCTGAAATCATATTCAGGACAATACAGGCCTCCCGGTCAAGCATAAATCGCCTCCACCGCGGCGGCAATCGCCTCCAACGGCGGCTGCCCGACCGCGGCATGACCGATCCGGTCGACAGTCACCACCTTGATCCTGCCGTCCGCATTCTTCTTGTCTCGCCCCATCACATCGACCACCTTGTCTACGGCGAACCGGCGGGAAAGGGAAACCGGCAGGCCGACCGCCTGCAGCAACGCCTTCTGACGGTCGGCTTCAGCACGCGAAAGGGTTCCGGAGGCCACCGCCAATTCCGCCGCGGCGCACATGCCGATCGCGACTCCTTCCCCGTGGCTGATGGAAAAACCGCTGAGCATTTCGACCGCATGTCCGAAGGTATGGCCGTAATTCAGGATCGCCCGCAGCCCCGCTTCACGTTCGTCCTCGGCGACGACCGCCGCCTTCAGCTCGCAGCAGCGCCGGATGATCCGCGCCATGCGCCCGAAATCGGCCGCATCAACCAGTCCGGCCGGATCACGTTCCAGCTCGGCGAACAACTCCGCATCGAGGATCATCGCGGTTTTGACGATCTCCGCGAGGCCGCAGCGAATCTCCCGTACCGGCAGCGTCTTCAGGAAATCCGGGTCGATCAGCACCAGTTGCGGCTGGTGGAACGCGCCGACCAGATTCTTCCCCTCCGGGATGTCCACGCCGGTCTTGCCGCCGACGCTGGAGTCGACCATCGCCAGCAGCGTAGTCGGAATCTGCACGAAACGGACGCCGCGCATATAGATCGCGGCCGCGAATCCGGTCATATCGCCGACCACACCGCCGCCGACCGCGACAAAACAGCTTTTACGGTCGTATTTCTCCAGCGCGGCATACCGGCAGATGTCGATTACGGTAACGGGAGTCTTGGAGGCTTCTCCGGCCGGAAAGATGAATTTGGAATCGGCGCCGATCACCGTGTCAATCCACTCGCCGTACCGTTCATCGACCTCGGAATCCGTCACCGTCAGCAGCCGTCCATATGCAAGCTCCGCCGCGCGTTCGCGCACGCCGGAACCGATCAGAATATCATAGGCGCGCTCCTCCAGCCCCACCCGTACCGTTTCAACCGCCATAACAAACCTCTCACAATATTTCATGATAAACACAAATCGGATTCATGTGCTATAAAATATTGCAAGAAGCGGCGGTGCGCAATCGCAAAACGGAAAATTCCCCCGATATTTCCTTTCCGGCAGGTCGGCGGCAGTAATCAGAATACTGCCGGACAGGTACCGGAATACTGCTCCGTAAACAATGCTCCATATCGCCGGCTTCCTCCCCAAACACACCTCTTCGCATGTGGGAAAACGAATGCCGGATAAACCGGCATTATTCCAATTCAATTGAAAACGCAACCCTGTTTAAATGAAAATAAAAATTCATTCTTTTTTCGCCTTCCTCCCGGAAAATCAACTTTTTTCCATACTTCCTCCTCTGAAAACCGCTTGGCGGAGCGACCGGAGCCGGAGCGGTCACGCTGAATGCGGGAATCTACGCAAACGGCCGCCCCGGAACCGTCACGTGCGATCAACCGCACCGTTTCTGCCGCCCTCCGAAGCCTGAACTTCTCCGCGAAACCGGCGGAAACATGCTTTCCGAAGTTGAAAAAAGCCGGACTCGGCGATACAGTATCCGGACAACCGTTAACGAAAGTGAGAGTGATGGCTTCCAGACCGTTCGCCCGCATCCGGCGTATCTGCAACTATTTTTTCATGGCTTTCCTGATTCTGCTGGGGGGGCTGCTTTTCAACCTCGACCGGCTCGACTCGGTCGGAATCCGGCTGCTTCAGGTGCAGCGCTTCCTGCCCCGCTCCGTGCGCTCCTTCCTGCCCGGCGGCTCCGCGGCGGAAGGCAAAGCACAGCCCCGGGAAATCCTGGAAGGCAAGATCATTCAGGTCTACGACGGCGACACCGCCACCTTGCTCACTCCGGAAGGCGACACCAAATACAAAATCCGGTTTTACGGCATCGATGCGCCGGAAGCCGCCCAGCAGGGCGGCGGCGCTTCCCGGGACGCTTTGGCCGATATGATCCTCGGCCGCAACGTCCGGGTCGAAGTTGCCAACACCGACCAGTACGGCCGCGCCGTAGGCAAGGTCTATGTCGACGGGAAATTCGTGAACTTTGAAATGGTCAAGCTCGGCCATGCCTGGCACTATGTCGCCTACGCCCGCGACGAACCGGAATTCGCCCTCGCCGAGCTTGCCGCCCGCCGCGCCCGGCTCGGCCTCTGGAATGCGCAGAATCCGACTCCCCCCTGGGAATACCGTAAAACCCACAAATAAAGCCGGCCGCGGGTGGGAAAAGCCGTTTTCGGTGTTATAGTATAGACATATCTCAATCGATCAACTTGAAAAGGAATTTCACCATGAAGAAAAGATTGCGCAAAAAACTTCACCGCGGCGAATTTCAGGAACTCGGTTTCTTCCTGAAGGTCAAATATGCGGAGATGCCCGACGAGGAATTCGACCGCTTCATCGACAGCGTGATCGACAAGATCGGTTCGCTCGGGCTGGAGTGCGGCGGGCGCTTCGACGTCAACGAGCTGGAGCTTTTCGTGACCACCGGCCTCGTGAACACCGATGAAGCAGGAAAGCGCCAGGCGGTGCTGGATTTCATGAACTCCCTGCCCGGCGTCACCTCCGTTGAAGGTTCCGATTTCGCCGACGCGTGGTACGACACCAAAAAGGCATGATGTCAATGCGGGAAGCGGATTTTCAGAGTTCTCTTCCCGGCGGAGAGGTCCGGTGCGACCTCTGCCCGCGCGCCTGCGTGATCGCTCCCGGCCGGACCGGTTTCTGCCGGGTGCGGCGCAACGACGGCGGCAGGCTCGTCGCGCTTTCCTTCGGGCGGCCGGTTGCGCTTCAGGTCGACCCGGTGGAAAAGAAGCCTCTCGCCTTTTTCCTGCCGGGCACCCGCACGTTTTCGCTCGGCACCTTCGGCTGCAATCTGGACTGTGCATTCTGCCAGAACTTTGAGTTATCGCGCGGCGGCTACGGCTCCGGCAGGGCCTGCCCGGCGGTTTCTCCGGAAGAGATCGTCCAGATGGCGCTCAGCCGCGGCTGCCGCTCCATCTCCTTCACCTACAACGAGCCGACCGTGTTCATCGAATATGCCGTGGAAATCGCGAAACTCGCCCGGCAGGCAGGCTTGAAAACAATTCTCGTCAGCAACGGCTGGATCAATCCGGCCCCCGCCGCCGCACTTTATAGGCTGATCGACGCCGCCAATATCGATGTGAAAGGGTTCAGCGAGGAGTTTTACGGCCGGCTCTGCAATGCGACACTGGCGCCGGTGCTGCGCAGCTGCGAATTTTTCCGCAACGAATGCGGAGGCCATCTGGAATTGACCAATCTGGTGATTCCGGGGCAGAACGATTCGCCGCAGATGATCGACGCGCTGCTCGACTGGGTGGAGGAAAAGCTCGGAGCCGATACGCCGCTCCACTTCTCAGCCTATTTCCCCTGCCACCGCTACTGCGATTCGCCGCCGACGCCGCGCGAAACGCTGTTTTCGATCCGCGAACATGCCGCCGAACGCGGTTTCACCCGCATCCGGCTCGGCAATATCCGCTGAACGCCGCCTCCGGCGTCAGGCGGTTTTCTTTTCGTCCTCGAAATCCTCCACGCAGCAGGGGGGATCGAGCCGGAATTCCGCCAGCTCCACCAGCCCGGCTCCGATCGCGACCGCGAAGGTGGACTGCACGATCATGTTCCAGCCGTTGCCGTAATCCGCGAACTCCCCCATGCTCAGGTTGTTGGCGCCCGAGATCATCACCATGAACAACAGATAAAAACCGATGTAGTCATCCGCCCGGAAACAGTAGTAGAACGCGACGAACGCCCAGATCACCGCCAGATAATTGAACTGGTAATCGATATAGCCGACCGTCCCCAGCCACGCGACCGCCAGCGTAAAGCCGAGCGGCGCCCAGACCAGCCGCAGCATCGCCACATGGCGTACCGCCTTCCCGGAGCCGCCGCCCGAATAACAGAGCCCGACCGTCAGCGGAATCCAGTAACCGAACTTCCAGTCCAGCATATCGAACAGAAACAGCGCGAACATGAACGCGCAGATCCGCCGGATCACCGCATCCCCCGGCATCCGCGGCGTCGACGGCGAGCCCGGCCACTCCCGGCTGCCGAACAGCATCCGGTCCAGCAGCAGATAAGTCGGGACGATTACGGTAATCAGTGCGACCAACATGCAGAAAGTATCCAGTCCGATCAGGAAAGAACCCTTTTCGAAGTTCATGATCGACGCGACCATTACCGCGCCGGCATTGTTGCCGCGCCGCCGCTTCGACGCAATCCAGACCGCAAACGGCGTCACCAGCGCAATCGCCAGCCAATACGGCTCCAGCGCCGAATAGAGGAACTGGAAAAAGCCGAACTGCAGCAGATTGACCGCGATCGCCCTGGCCCGTTCCACCCGGGTCCGCTCCGAAAGCGCGCCGACGGTGCAGAGCAGCGGCCCCAGCAGCCAGATCAGCCCGTGGCGCGGATCGCGGAACACCACCACCGCCAGAATCGACCAGAATACGCTGTTGAAGACCAGCATCGTCGCCTCGAAAGCGTGCAGCCGGACTTCGTCCGCGAAATGGTGCATCAACCCGTCGCGAAGATTTTTGAGCTCCCCTACACCCAACGGAAGATCCTCCAGATGATCTGCTTGAGCAGCTGCGACGAAGTATCGATCTGCACGAAGGCGCTGCCGCCGAGGTTGAAGGGATACTCAGGATCGGGATCGGTGATCCGTATCTGCACCGGGAAACGCTGCGGCAGCAGGAACCACTGGTTCTCCTTTTCCACCAGCTGAACGCCGGTCTCTTCAGAGGTCTGCCGTCGTTCCGCGCCGAAACTCACCTGCTCGACCACGCCGTGAAACTTTTTGCCGGGATACTGCCACAGCCAGATCGACGCGGTCTGGCCGGGCCGGATCATCGACAGGTCGGTCTCCTCGAAGTTGGCCTGTATGAACCAGTCGTCCGACTCGATGAAGGCGAACAGGATATCACCGGGACGATAGTAGCCGCCCGGCGACACGTGCATATTGCTGATGGTGCCGTCGTTCAGGGCGTAAACGGTGGTCTGTTCGAGATAGATTTTCGCCAGTTTCAACTGGCTCTGCAGCCGCCCGATGCCGGCAGCGACCATCTCCTTTTCCCGCTCGACCGCTTCCAGCTGGTGCTTCGAAGCGGAGAGCTGCGCGTTGGCGGCCAGCTCGGCTCGCCGGGCCTCCTCGGTATAGGTCTGCGAAACCGCCTGCTGCGCATACATCTCGACCGCCTGCTTCGACAGATACTGCCGGTTGGCGGCTTCGGCGGCGTCCTTTTCGACCTGCGCCTTCGCCGCCTTCAGCTTCGCGTCGATTCCGGCCAGCCTGGCCTCTTCGACTTTGACCGCATAGGTGAGGTCCTCCACTTTCAGCTCATAAGGAGGGCGGAAGATGGTGAACAGCGGCTCCCCCTTCTTCACTTTCTGGTGGTTCTTCACCAGCACTTCCGTCAGGTAGCCCTCGACCAGCGGCGAAACAGGCCGGGTGTTGGTGATCAGGAACGCGTTCTGGGTGAACGGCTTGTAATGCAAGCTCCAATAGTATCCGCCCAGCCCGAGGCCGAAGAGGATCAGCACGATCACCACGGTGTAATTGCGAATGATGTCTTTTGCGGAAACGGCCATGATTTACTCTCCAAACTTTTCTTCGAGCCGGTCGAACATTTTATCCAGCACCGGAATCGTCTCCGGATTGTGCAGCGGCGCCAGCTCCACCTCCCCGTTGACCGCCGCGATCAACTGGGCATTGGCCTTGCACATTTCAATCAGCGAAACCGCAAGGCCGCCTTCGGCGCTGATCAGGTCGTTCTGGGCGCCGCGCAGCCGGGTGATGGTCACATTGCCCGCCCAGTATTCGACGACCACCAGGTTGCGCTGCTCGAACACCCAGTCCATCGTCTGCCGGTAAAGCTCGGCGATCTCCGCGCTGGAACGATAGATGGTGTAGGCGGTCTCCACCTCATTCAGCACCTGCAGCTGGGTCTGGGCAAACTGCAGCCGGGATTCCTCGTACAGCTCCCGCAGCTCCCGGTAACGGTTATAGCGCTGCAGGCCATTGAAGATCAGCCAGTCGGCAGTAATGCCGTAACCGTAATTGTAGTTATCCCATGAGCTGCGGCTGAAATCGTAGCCGCGCATCCAGTCCTCCTTGCGCTGGTAACCGACCGTGCCGTAAGCATTCACCACCGGAGAAAAGGCGGAAAGCCCCGCGTACTTCCGGTAGCGCGCCGCATCGATCGCCTCGCGCATCGCACGCAGATCGGGGCGGCGGGCCAACGCCTCGTTCAGGTAAAATTCCAGCTCCAGCTCCGGCTTCCGGATCGCATCGGCGATCGGGATCAGCTTCAATCCGGGCGGCAGCCTGCCGTCGGGATATCCCATCAGAGCCGCCAATGCGTAGCGCGCCACCTCACGCTGCTGCCGCGCCTGCACCTGCATGGTCCGGGCACGGTTCAGGTCGATTTTGAAGCCGAGCCAATCCCCCTTGGCGATAAAGCCGGAGTTGAACCGCACCGAAGCCTGCTGAAGGCAGGATTCCTGAAATTGGATATCCGACTCCGCGATCGCCTCCATCTCTCCGGCCAGCAGTACATCGTAATAGGCGAAAGCGACCGAACGCTTCAATACGCGCAATACGTTTTCACGCCGGCTGCCGCTGATCCGATAGTCGGCGCGGCTTGCCAGCACATTCAGCTCCCGCGCCAGCCCGTCGAACAACAGCCAGCTCGCCCGCAGCGAAGCTCCGACATTGAAGCGGTTCGTATAGGGAACGGTGGTCGGCAGCGGATTCACGATATGATCGCGGTCGAGGATATTCTGGCCGATTTCAAACCGTCCGGAAATCTCCGGGCTGTACGCACCCACCGCCTGATAATAACGCATCCGGGCGGCGTTGACCGCATAGAGCGTCGCCTCAAAATCGGGGTTGTTCCGTTCCGCAATCTTCTGGGCAAGCGCAGGGGTAAGCGTCGTGACTCCGTCAAACGCCCTCCACTCGGGATCGGCCGCATATTGTTCGCGGATCTCTTCGAGCGTCTCCGCAAGCGGCGCTTCCCGGCAGCCGGATACAAGCAATCCGGCGATCGCGCCAAGAACAATCCAATACCGTTTCATCACCGGCTTTCCGGTCTTCCCGCGCCGGCCGGACCGCCGCCGTCTCCCCCCGGATATCCGGCAACACAATCAGATATGCTCCGGCTGGCACAAGAAAAACTCAACTATACACATTTACAACTCTTCATTATTAAAAATAGCGCATTTCGGCAATATTGCAAGTGCAGGAGTCCCACAAACCGGAAAAAGTGTCCGGTATAGTCGTTTCATGCCGCCCGGCCGGAATTGTCCGGGCATAAAAAAGACAACCGCCTTCAACCAAAGGGGTTGTCCTGAACCTTCAACGGACGGGAGCCGACGCGAAGCGGCGGGCCGCCTCAAAACGATACGCTGACGTCGCCGGAGATGCGGGTCGGCGGATCCATCAGCACGATTCCGGCGGGTTTGCTCCAGTCCCGGTCCCAGCTGCGCAACAGCAACGGATCAGTCGCGCCTCCCCACGGATTCAGGTCAACGATCATGATCTCGCCGCCGGCAGTAAAATAGATGTCCATCACCAGCGTTTTCAATGGCAGCATCCAGCTGATGTGCTCCACAAATTCCCCGGCACGCTCCCAATATTTCTCCCGAACTCCCTCCAGACGGCGGAAATGGCGGAGCAGGTAATACTGGCTCATCGCATTCAGTTGACCGTCCCTGATGAACAGCCGGAATTCGCGGGTCCGGTTCATACGCCGGAAGGGGCGCAGACAGATGTATTCCACCTCGCCGCGGCGCGCTGCGCGCCGCACTTTATCGCTGAGCGTCAGGTACTTCCACGCGCTTTCCGGCGAATAGACCGCGCCGCGTTTGTTCAGGAAACGTTCCGTATCGGTGGGCGCACAGCTGTCGACCGACACAAAGCAGTTGCCGGGAATCGCCGCCATCGGCTTGCGCAGTTCTTCGATGATCCCCTCGACGGCGGGATTCACCTCGTCATCGTCTTCATAGTCATCATAATTCTCGCCTGCGACCAAAGCGGCGAGCGCTTCCTTGCGCAGCTTCACGAATGAAGTCAGGAACGTATAACCCGCGAGAACCGGATACCAGACCGGTGTGCGCAGAAAATCCTCTTTTTTCTCCATACCCTATCCCTCCTGTGAACCGGAAACACCGGCCCGTTCCACCCGCGCCACCGCGACCAGCCAGTACACGACCAGCCCGATCATGAACACCGTACTGTAACTCAGGTACGGCAGGTCGAATGCCGGAAAACATGAGGCAACCAGCATCACCGGAAACCCGGCGTAAACGCCGATCTTCCAGAATTCCCCGAATGTCAGCGTCTGGAGCCGGCGGGAACTGGTAAGCCGGAACATTCCGGCAAACAAGCCCGTATAAAACAGCGCCAGCGCCAGAATGCCGACCAGCTGCATGCCGAAAAGCAAAATCCCCATCCCGATCTTCAACGATCCGAACAGAGCCGCAAAGCTCTGGGTGGCGGTCTCCTTGACCGGCCAGGAATACCCGTTGTCCAGTTTGGAGTCCAGCAGCTCGACCAATCCGGAATTCGTCAGATAATGCTTTTCAGGCGAAAACATCGAAATCGCCCCGCCCTCTTCCGCCGGACGCAGGATCGACACCAGCCACGAATCCTTCTCATAATGTTGTGCCGAGACGAAATATCCCGGCGACCAGACCGCCAGATAATTCAGGAACTCCGCCTGCTCCGGCGGCAGCCTGACCCCCGCCTCCCCCCTCGGCACATAGAACAGCTTGCCGTCAAACGGCAGCGACAACGCCCGGGCCCGTTCCGGCGCTTTTTCCGGCACGATTCCGGCGGCGGAGAGCTGAAATTCACTGCCGAATTCAGCGATAAAAACCTGCTCCAACTGCCGCACTTCAGGCAGCAGCCGATTCAGCTGCCCGAGCAATATCCCGGCAGAACAGAGCAGCGCCATAAAGAACAAATGGAACAAAATGCGAAGCGTGGAGTTTTTCCGCAACCGGAAAAAAATCTCCGTCCCGCAGCAAGTTCCGCGCAACGCTTCCCAAAAGCCGACCCGCGCCTGATAATCCGCCATCTTGCTCACTTCACCTTTATCCGGTGGAAATGGTGTTTCTCACCGTACCGGATCAACTGCTTCAGGTCGCGCTCGATCGTCCGCGCCGCTTCCGGGGAAACCCGGTCCACAAAAAGCACGCCGTCCAGATGATCCAGTTCATGCTGGATGCAGCGGCCCAGCAACCCGCCGCATTCGCACTCGATCACTTCGCCGTCCAGCGTCGTCGCCCGGAACACCACGGTTGCGGGGCGCACCACCGGCGCCCAGATGTCCGGCACCGACAGGCAGCCCTCGTCGCTCTCGCAGAGTACATCCGAACTGGCCACGATCTCCGGGTTGATCACCGTCAGCGGCATCCGGGGCAACAGCAACTGTTCCCCGACCGTCGGATTCTCCCCCATCGAATCCACCGGAATGTCGAATACAACCAGACGCAGCGACTCCCCGACCTGAGGCGCGGCAATCCCCACGCCGCTGAACACCCGGAGCGCCTCCTGCATATTGCACGCCAGCTCGCGGATCTCCGGCGTCACAACCTCCACGGGCCGCGCCTTCGCCTTCAATACCGGGTCTCCCGCCGTATGAACCACATACCGTTTTTTATTGCGAAACAACATTGTTTTTTCCTCTTTCAAAAAAGCACAAAAACCGCCGAATCAAACATTCGACGGTAAATGAATCATCCCGCGTCAGGGCTGCACCACGACCGGAGTGCTGCCGGCAGGAGCCTTGCCCGGAGGCGGAGCCGTCGAACTGGCCGGAATCGGCACCGGCTGGTCCTGCGGAGCCGAAGCCGGAGCCGACACCTCGGGCTCTTTCGCGGGAGCCGTCGCCGGAGCCTTCGGCTGATCCGCCGCCGGAATCGGCACGACCGGAGTCGTGGTGTCGATATTTTTCGGAGCCGGAAACGCCGAGGACATGCCCGGACCGGCCGTACCCGGAATGATCGAATTATCCGGCGCGCTCACCGGTGCGGTCTGCTCACTCGGCTTCACGTCGACGCTCTCCATACCGGGAACCGGCGTATTTTCAAGTTTTCCCGGAGCGATATTCGCGGGATCACGGTAGAAACTGGCCGGGTTGACGGCAACAGCGGCATCCAGCTGCGCCTTGGCGTTCTGGATGTTGATATAGCTGCTGGCGAGATTGGTTTCCGCCTCGACGAGGTCGCGCTGCGCCTCGTTCAGACGGGTCAGCTCGGTGTTGCCGGCGCGGTATCCCTCATCGACGAGGTCGCGCTGCTGGGCGGAGAGGTCGCGGGTCTTTTCATAGATCCGGGTCTGCTTCACGCTCTGGATATAGTTGGCATAGGCGGTGCGGACTTCTTCCACAACCGTCATCCACATCGCGGAAACCTGATAATCCGCCACCGCGACGTTCGCCTGATACTCACGCATCTTGTTGTAGCGGATCAGGCCGTTGAAAATCGTCCAGTCCGCGGTGAAGCCGTAGCTCAGCGCCGGAGTGGTGCTTCGGCTGTGGCGGTAATAACCGCTGCTGCGTTCGTAGCTGTCGCTGCCGACATACGTATTGTTCTGGGTCCCGACCGCCAAAGTCGCGAATGCGTTGATCGTCGGGCCGTAGGCGCTGTAGGTCTGGTACATCTGGTACTTCGCGATTTCGAGCTGTTCGCGGTAGCCCTTGAGATCGGGGCGGTTCGCCAGCGCGGTGTCCAGATAGATATCGACCGACGGCAGGTCGCTGAAGTTGGTTTTGAAGTCCGACGCGAACTTGATCTCCTGCGGCAGCGTACCGTCCGGATAGCCCATCAGCACGGCCAGAGCGTAAACCGCGGTTTCGTACTGGTAGTCGGCCTGCACCAGATTGCTCTCGGCCGCGTTCATCTGGATTTCAAAGTTCAGCACGTCGCTGAGCGGAACCGCGCCGGCCTGATACTTCAACTGAGTGTACTGCAGCGAACTCTGCTGGAAGTCGCGGTCCTCAAGGGCGATGCGCTTGTTTTCGATCGCCAGCAGCACCTGATTGTAGGCGTAGGCGACCGCCCGCATCAGGGTACGGCACTCATCGGCTTCGAGCATTCTCTGATAATCGAGGCTGTGCGAAGCGGCCAGCAGCGTGAATTCACGGGCCAGGCTGTCGAAGACCAGCCAGTTGGCGTTGATTCCGGTGGAGGTGGAGAAGCGGTCGGTCCGCTGCGGATTCGAAGCGACATTGTGCGTATTCTTCGTCCAGTTGTGCGCGTTCTGCAGCGTGAACTCCGCTCCGATGGTCGGGGAGTAGGCTCCCATCGCCTGATAGTAGCGCATCCGCGCGGCGCTGACCGCGTGGGCGGCGGCGATGTAGGTCGGGTTGTTGATCACCGCGATCCGCTGCGCATCCGCAAGCGTCAGGTCGGAAATTCCCTCCAGCAGCTTGTCGGCATCGCCGCGGGGCCGCTGCGTGTAGGTTTCTCCCAGCGTGCCGGATGCCGGAGGCGGATACTCGTAACAGCCGCCGATTGCAATCAACATCAGGCCGATCGCTCCCTTGCCAACGTACTTCTTCAGTTCCATACTTTCGTTTGCTCCAGATGTTTCAATAGATATCAGAATCTAAAAAGAACTTGCTTAGGTTATCCTAAATACAATAGCAGTTTTTTTCCGATTTTCAAGTTTCCGTTTTTAATTTAACGCACAAACCTTCAAATTATTTTCCCCGGGTTCAAAAAAAACATTCTTTTCTGCAGAGCCGGAGCGGCAGTCCCGGCAACTCCCGGCGGCGATTCCGAAAGAAATCGGCGCCGGCGCTTGCATCCAGGGCAAGAGTCTGTTATATTTATTCCCGCCATAACATTGCACCGAATTTCGATCATTGCAAATAAGAAGAGAGATCATGAACAAGCAGAAACGCGCATTGGTTTGCGGCGCCGGCGGCTTCATCGGCGGGCATCTGGTCAGACGGCTCAAGTCCGAGGGATATTTCGTCCGCGGAGTGGACATCAAGGATCATGAATTTTTCCCGGTCACGGCGGATGAGTTCATCCGCGCCGACCTGCGCAATCCGGTGATCTTCGACGAGATCACCCGCGACATGCAGTTCGACGAACTTTACCAGCTGGCGGCCGACATGGGCGGAGCCGGATATGTGTTTTCGGGCGAACACGACGCCGAGGTCATGCACAACTCCGGCACCATCAACCTCAATGCGGCGGAAGCGGCCCGCAAAAACAAGGTGAAGAAGCTCTTCTATTCCTCTTCCGCCTGCATTTACCCGGCCTCGATCCAGACGGATCCCGACAATCCGGGGCTCCGTGAAACCGATGCCTATCCCGCCGGTCCCGACAGCGACTACGGCTGGGAGAAGCTCTTCAGCGAGCGCCTCTATTTCGCTTATATGCGCAACTACGGGCTGGAGGTCCATATCGCCCGGTTCCACAATATCTTCGGTCCTTACGGCACCTGGGAAGGCGGCCGCGAAAAAGCCCCGGCGGCAATGTGCCGCAAGGTCGCGGAAACGCCCGACGGCGGCGAAATCGAAATCTGGGGCGACGGCCTGCAGACCCGCACCTTCCTCTATATCGACGAATGCCTCGAAGGGGTGCGCCGCCTGATGAATTCCGACTTCTCCGGCCCGGTCAACATCGGCTCGGATGAGCTCATTTCGATCAACGACCTCGCCGGAATGGCGATGAAGATCGCGGGCAAGACGCAGTCGATCCGGCACATTCCGGGTCCGCTCGGTGTGCGCGGCCGCAGTTCGGAAAACAGCTTCATCCAGGAAAAGCTCGGCTGGCACCCCACCGCCCGGCTGCTGGACGGCATGACTCCGACCTACCGCTGGATCGCGGAACAGGTCGCAGCCCGGAACGGAAAATAATTTTGTTCAACGCGGGATTTCCGAATGAAGAATAAACATATCCTGGTCACCGGAGGCAGCGGCTTCCTCGGCTCCCACCTCTGCGAGCGGCTGCTTGAACTCGGCAATGAGGTCATCTGCGTCGATAATTTCTACACCGGGGCCAAGCGGAACATTTATCACCTGCTGGACAATCCCCGTTTCGAACTGGTCCGCCACGACATCACCTTTCCGCTCTATGTCGAAGTGGATATGATTTTCAACCTCGCCTGTCCGGCCTCGCCGATCCACTACCAGCGCGATCCGGTCCAGACCATCAAGACCTGCGTGCACGGAGCGATCAACCTGCTCGGGCTGGCCAAGCGGATCAACGCCCGGATCCTGCAGGCCTCCACCAGCGAGGTCTACGGCGACCCGACCATCCATCCGCAGCCCGAGGAATACTGGGGCAATGTGAATCCGATCGGGGTACGCTCCTGCTACGATGAAGGGAAACGATGCGCGGAAACACTGTTCCACGCCTACTGGCTGCAGTGCAATCTGCCGATCAAAATCGTGCGCATCTTCAACACCTACGGGCCGCGGATGCACCCGAACGACGGCCGGGTGGTCAGCAATTTCATCCTGCAGGCGCTGCAGAACCGGGATATCACCATCTACGGGGACGGGCAGCAGACCCGGAGCTTCTGCTATCGCGACGACCTGATCGAGGCGATGATCCGGATGATGGATACGCCGGATGAGGTCACCGGCCCGGTCAACATCGGCAATCCCGGCGAATTCACGATCCTCGAACTGGCCGAGCTGGTGATCGAACTGACCGGTTCGAAGTCGAAGATCGTCCGCCGCCCCCTCCCCTCCGACGATCCCAAACAGCGCCGTCCCGATACCGCGAAAGCGGAAAAGCTCCTGAAGTGGCAGGCTACCACGCCGCTGCGGGAAGGATTGACCCACACCATTGCGTACTTCGACAAGCTGTTGAAGGAAGAGCCCGATTTCTGCACACAATAAAGAGGAACCTTGCATGACAACCAAAAAAATTCTCTGCATCGGCGCCGGATACGTCGGCGGCCCGACCATGGCGGTGATCGCCGACCGCTGCCCCCAGTACCAGATCACGGTCGTGGACCTGAATGAAAAACGGATCGCCGCCTGGAATTCCGATGAGCTGCCGATCTACGAGCCCGGCCTGGAAGAGGTGGTCGCGCGCTGCCGGAACCGGAATCTCTTTTACTCCACCGACATTCCGAAGGGCATCCGCGAAGCGGATATCATCTTCGTCAGCGTCAATACGCCGACCAAGACCTTCGGCTGCGGCGCCGGACGCGCCGCCGACCTGCAATATCTGGAAAAGACCGCGCGGGCGATCGTCGAATATGCCGATGAAGGCAAGATCGTGGTGGAAAAGAGCACCCTGCCCGTGCGGACCGCACAGGCGATGAGCCGGATTCTGCACTCCAACCCCAAGGGACTGAAGTTCCAGATCATCTCCAATCCGGAGTTTCTCGCGGAAGGAACCGCGATCAATGACCTTGAAAACCCCGACCGCGTGCTGATCGGCGGCATGGAGACCCCGGAAGGGCAGCGGGCGATCGAGGAGGTCGTCGCGATCTATGCGAACTGGGTCCCGCGCGAACGGATCATCACCACCAATCTCTGGAGCAGCGAATTGACCAAGCTGGTCTCCAACGCCCTGCTCGCCCAGCGGGTCTCCTCGGTGAACAGCATTTCCGCGCTGTGCGAGAAAACCGAGGCGAACATCAATGAAGTCACCGCCGCCGCCGGACGCGACAGCCGGATCGGCGCGAAATTCCTGAAAGCGAGCATCGGCTTCGGCGGCTCCTGCTTCAAGAAGGACATCCTGAACCTCGTCTATCTCTGCGGCTATTACGGGCTGCCCGAAGTCGCCGAATACTGGGAGCAGGTGGTCAGGATGAACGACTATCAGGCCCGACGCTTCGTCGGCAACATGCTCGCGGCGATGTTCAACACCGTGGCGGATAAAAAGATCGCGATTCTCGGCTTCGCTTTCAAAGCGAACACCGGCGATACCCGCGAATCCCCCGCCATCGCGGTCTGCTGCCAGCTGCTCGAAGAGCACGCCCGGCTCCGGATTCACGATCCCAAGGCGCTCGGCAACGCCCGGCTTGACCTGGAAGACGCCGGCGGCGACATCAGCTACTGCGAGGACCCGTATGACGCGGTCAAGGGGGCGCACGCCATTGCGCTGCTCACCGAATGGGACTCCTTCCGCAAACTGGATTTCCGCAGGATTTACGACCTGATGGAAAAGCCCGCGTTCCTTTTCGACGGGCGCAACCTGCTCGACCATCGGAAGCTGTACGAAATCGGCTTCAACGTCTATCCGATCGGGCAGAAGGCTTTGACCCACTTCTGAACCGGAAGTCAGCGTGATTTACGAAAATACGCCGCGATTGGAAACGGAGCGTCTGATCCTGCGCAAGCTGGAGGAGACGCCGGACGATCTCAACGCAATGTTCGCCATTCTGAGCGACCGGGAAGCCAACACTTTCCTGCCCTGGTATCCGGCGGAGAATCTCGACGACGTCCGGCGGCACGTCCGGGAACGCTACTTCGACCAGTATGCGGCTCCCGCCGGCTACCGGTACGTGATCTGCCTCAAAAGCGACAACATCCCGGTCGGCTACGTCGGCATGAGCAATGACGACAGCCGCGATTTCGGCTACGGGCTGCGCAGCGGCTTCCAGCACCGGGGCATCGCCACGGAAGCGGCCCGGGCGGTGACGGAACGCATCCGGGCTGCCGGTTATTCCTATATCACCGCCACGCACGACGTCAACAACCCGCGCAGCGGCGAGGTGATGAAAAAGCTCGGCATGAAATACTGTTACAGTTACGTCGAGCACTGGATGCCCAAGAACATCACGATCACTTTCCGGCTGTACCAGCTCAACTTCGACGGTTGCCCGGATCGGGTCTACAAGGCGTACCGGGAGAGATACCCGGAACACTTCATCGAAACGCTTGCCTGATTCGGTGTACGGCAGGCAAGGACGAAGCGCCGGAAACAGGCATCACCGCGCCGCCGGAGACGGCAGGGCGGCCGGGTCGAATTTGACGTAGTTCGTGACCGTATTGTAGGCCATGCTCAAGCCGGCTTCGTTGAACTGTTTCAGGATCGCAAGGTTGATTTCGGTGCGCCACGCTTCCTCCGTCTCGAAGCTGGCGGTTTTCAGCCACATGATTACGCGGATGTTCATCGCCGACGCTCCGAAGGTGTCGAAGAAAATCCGGGGAGTGTACGCGGGCAGATCCTGCCCCTTGAAATTATCCACGATCCCGTGCAGAATCTTCATCGCCTTCGCCATATTTTCATCGGAGGTGTCGTACACCAGCCCCAATGTGAACGCAAAGCGGATCAGGCCGCGGCGGCTGATGTTCTCGATGTTGCTTTCGGCGATCTTGCTGTTCGGAATCGTATAGACGCTTTCGTCATCGGTCAGAATCCGGGTGCTGCGCATCCCGACCGATTCGACCAATCCGTCGATGCCGTCGGTCTGGATACGGTCTCCGCAGCGGAACGGCCGGTCCATGATGATCACCAGCGTACCGAAAAAGTTCGACAGCGTTTCACGCGAAGCGAAGGCGATCGCCAACCCGACCACTCCGGCTCCGGCCAGCAGCGTGGTGATGTTCAAATTGAAGATGCTCTGTCCGATGAACATCACGGTCAGCGTCACCAGCGAAATCTTCAGCACCTTGCGGGTGATGTCGACCATCAGCGCATCGAGGTTGTTGTTCTGCCGCTTCGCATAGGCGCACATGCGCACGCTCAACACTTCGATCAGCCGCAGCCCCGCCCATGCCGCGATCGCGGTCGCGCAGGTGAAGAAAAGCCGCGCATCCCACACATAGAGCGTCGGCAGCGATTGCAGCACCGGCAGCATGAAACCGAATACCGAAATCAGCACCAGCAACAGCAGCAGCGGCTGGGTCAGCGCCCACGCCAGTTGCCAGCGCAGCGAATTGGTCCTGGGATCGGCTTTCTTTTCAAACAGCTTCTTGAATCCATAACCGACCGCGCCCCCCACCGCCAGCGAACCGATGCTTCCCAGCAGAAAAACCAGCAGTGCATGCCGTTCCCGGTTGAACCACTCCAGAAATTCATTGACCTGCCGGTTCAGATGATCCTCCAGCTCTTCACTGGAAACCAGCGGAATTGCCTCCTCGCCGGAGAGAATCCGGTCGATTTCCGACGGCTGCTCCTCTTTCTCCGGCTCCGCTTTCTTCTCCGTTTCGGCGCTCTTTTCCCCGATCGTTTCGCCGGGGACCTCCAAAGCGGCCGTTTCGGGAACAAACCCGCCCCAGAGCAATGCACCGCATACGATCAGCATCCAACAACGCTTCATATTCAACTCCTCTCAGTTTATGGATTAATGTACCGTGTTTCCGGGGTTCTGTCAAATCCGGCTTGCATAAATCGCCGGATGTGCTATGATAATTCCAGTCAACCAACAGAGGAGGAAAGCATCATGTTGAAAGTCTACGCCTGGAGTGTCTGTCCGCATTGCCACAAAGCCATCGCCTGGCTGAACGAGCACAGAATCCCGTTCGAATATCTGGAAATCGAGGAGCAGCCGCAGGAGGTGATCCAAAAGGTCATCGAAGTCAACGGCGGCGATGACTGGGTCGTTCCGACCATGGAATACAACGGCCAATGGCGTCCGGGACAGGTTTTCGACGCCGCCAGACTCGAAGCGGATATGAAGGCCTGGGGCCTGCTCTGACCGCAAAAAAATCCGCGTCCGCCCATCGGATGCGGATTTTTTTGCAAAAATAAATTCGGATATTACAATATTATTGATTTCCTAATCGTTTTACAATCGGAAACAAATTCCGGGAAGCGGTTTTCCCGGGATGCGGAACGGATGAAAAAACAGTCAGGAGGTCAATCATGAACAACAGATTTCTCACATTCGCCGCCGCCGTCGGAATCGTCTGCTTCACGGGATTCACCGCCAGCGCCCATCACGGCCCGGACGGCTTCGACCGCACCATGCAGGTGATCGACCGGGTCACACGGATTCTCTTCCCGCCGGTCACGGTCGTGACTCCGGCTCCCGCTCCGGTCGTCGTCGCTCCCGCGCCGCCGGTCGTGGTGCAGCAGCCGGCCTATGTGGTTCCGCCGCCGGTTTATGTCGCGCCGCCGGTCTATATGGCTCCACCGCCTCCGCCGCCGCGGCCGCGCTGCGACTGGGGCCGCCCGCCGCAGCACCGTCCCGGACCGCCGCCGCGGCCGGGACACGGCGGCCATCGATAAGTCATGCAAAAAGGCCGGAAATCCGACTGGACTTCCGGCCTTTTTTCAGCGGTCCGCTCAACGTTCGCGATGGTCGATCACGCGCCGGGCCTTGCCCTCGCTGCGCTGAATCGTATTGGGAGCGACCAGCTTGACCCGCACCCGCAGCCCGATCAATCCTTCGATCGCGGAGGTCAGGCGGTGCTGCAAGGCTTCCATCGAACGCACCTTGTCCGAGAACAGCTCCTCGTTGATCTCGACATCGACTTCGATGTTGTCCAGCCCGTTCTCGGTGTACAAAATGATGTTGTAATGCGGCATCGTGCCGTCCACCGACAGGATCGCGGTTTCGATCTGCGACGGGAACACGTTCACGCCGCGGATGATGAACATATCGTCGCTGCGCGAGGAGATGCGCGCAATCCGGCGGATCGTCCGGCCGCATTCGCACGGCTCGGCGATGATCTTCGTGATGTCACGCGTCCGGTAACGGATCATCGGCATCGCGTATTTGGAAAGCGTGGTCAGCACCAGCTCGCCGGTTTCGCCGTCCGGCAGTACTTCGCCGGTTTCCGGATTGATGATCTCGGGATAGAAGTGATCCTCGAACACGTGCATCCCCTGCTGGCAACCGCACTCGATCGCGACACCGGGGCCGATGATTTCGGAGAGGCCGTAGATATCGTAGGCCTTGATCCCGGAAGCGGCTTCGATCCGTTTGCGCATCTCCTCCGTCCACGGCTCCGCGCCGAAGATGCCCGCCTTGATCGGCAGATCGCGCATGTCGATGCCCTGCGCCAGCGCCTGCTCGATCATGAAATTGAAATAAGAGGGCGTGCAGCAGACCGCCGTGGTGCCGAAGTCGCGCATCAGCATGATCTGGCGCTGCGTGTTCCCGCCGGAGGTCGGAACCACCGTCGCGCCGAGCGCCTCCGCGCCGTAGTGCGCGCCCAGCCCGCCGGTGAACAGCCCGTAGCCGTAGGAGACCTGAATCACATCGTCGCGGGTCAGCCCGCAGCTGGCGAAAGCGCGCTTAACCACCTCCATCCAGACTTCGAGGTCGGAACGGGTGTAGCCGACCACGATCGGCTTGCCGGTGGTGCCGCTGGACGCATGCAGCCGGACCACCTCCGACATCGGAACGGCGAAAAGGCCGAAGGGATAGGTGTCGCGCAGGTCCGCCTTGACCATAAACGGCAGCTTGGCGATATCGCCGAGCGACTTGACGTCCGCCGGAACCAGATTGCGTTCCTTCATCCGGCTGTTGAAAAGCTCGACGTGATCATAAGCGTGTTGAACCATTTTGCGGAGCCGCTCCAGCTGAAGGCCGCGCAGATAGTCCTTCTGCACGTAGTCGAGCGCGCTTAAATCATCATTCAAGTACTGCGAAGACATAGAAATCCCTACATAAAAATGGTTGAAAGGTCAAGTAATATACACCGGTTTTCCGGCGAACGCAAACTCCTTTTCCCCGATATCGCAAAAGTTTACGCAATTTCAGCGGAAGCGCTCCAGCGCCGTCTCCAGCGCCTCTTCCGGCGTGGACAGCTCTCCGGCAAGCTGAAGCTCGAACACCTCCTCCAATACCGTTTTGAAGCGGGGCCCCGGCTTCACCCCCGCGGCGACCAGGTCGCGCCCCCTGACCCACGGCTCCGGCAGCCGGCGGTGTTCCGGTTCGGCGGCGAGGCGGTCCAGCAGGAATACGAAGCACTCCATCAGGCCGTGGCAACTGATGCAGTCGAGCCGGTGCAGCTCCAGCTCCAGCGGGAAATTCGGGTCGGCGATCAGCTTGCGCAGCTTCGCCGCGCGCATGTCGCGCACCGACGCGAAACGCATGTGGTTCCGCACCGCCTGCGTGATCGAATCGCGGTCGGCTGAGGAGAAGCGCAGCCGGTCCAGAATCTTCCCGGCCAGTTCCGCGCCCATGCTTTCGTGCGCGTAAAAACGGGCGCGCCCATCCTCGCCGACGGTCCGCGCCTCCGGCTTGGAGATATCGTGCAGCAGCACGCTCCACGCCAGATTCGCGTCCGCGCAGGCCATGTGGCTGAGCATCAGCAGCGTATGGGTCAGCACGTCGCCCTCGGGGTGGAATTCCGGCGGCTGCTCCACGCCGTCGAGCGCGGCCACCTCCGGCAGCACCGCCGCGAGCAGGCCGGTGTCGAACAGCATCCGCACCGCCCGCGCCGGATCGGGTCCCGTGAGCATCCGGGTCACCTCGGCATTGATCCGCTCACCGGCCAGTCCGGCCGCCTTCGGCGCCAGCGCCTGAATCGCCCGCCGGGTCTCCGGAAACAGCTCAAAGCGGAGCCGGGCCGCGAAACGCACCGCCCGCAGCATCCGCAGATAATCCTCGCTGAACCGCCGCCCCGCATCGCCGACCGTGCGCACGACGCCGCGTTCCAGGTCGTCGATGCCGCCGACGCAGTCGCACACCTCGCCTTCGGCGGGATCGTACCACAATGCGTTGATCGTGAAATCGCGCCGCTGCACGTCGCACTCCAGATCGGCGGTATAGCGCACCAGCTCGGGATGGCGTCCGTCCAGATAGTTGCGCTCCTCGCGGGCGGTGGCGACCTCCAGCGACACGCCGCCGACTCCGATCAGCGAAACCCCGAAACTCGCCCCGACCGCCCGGAAATCCGCGAACAACTGCGCCAGCTCCTCCGGCTTCGCCGAAGTCACCAGGTCGAAATCCGACGGCACTTTGCCGAGCAGCAGGTCGCGGACCGAACCGCCGACCAGCCCGGCGGCAAAGCCGTGCTCCCGCAGCCGCAGCGCGGCGGAAACCGCCGCGTTGAAGCCCGGTTCATGAAGCTCGAATTTCCGTTTCAGCCGACGCATTCCGCCCCTTACTTCACGCTGTGAAGGCGCACTTTGCCGGGCTGGGTCGCCCGCGGGTACTTCAAACTGGTCGGCCCGAAGAGCATCACATAGCCGAGTTCATAGCCGTCCGGCACGCCGATGCGCTGCCGCAGCTTCGGAAACACCTTGAAAGCTCCCGCCGCGAGGCCGCACCATGTGGTGCCGACGCCGAGCGTCTGCGCATAGAGTTCAAAGTAGGAGAGCGCGATCACCGGGTCGATCTCCGGGCACGGCGAATCGGCCTTCGACGACACCGCGATCAGATGCGGCGCGCCGCGGAAGATCACGTCGCGCCCCGCCAGAATCTGCTTGCGGTAACGCTCCATCCGAGCCGCGAACGGCGGCAGCGGGTCCATCTTCATCATCGCCAGCACCCGGTCGTTCACTTCGGCGCGGATCTCGTCCATCACCGCCGGATCGTCCACCACCGCGAAATCCAGCGAATGATTGTTCACGCCAGTCGGCACCCAGTCGAGCATGCCGAGCAGTTTGTGCAGCGTATCCGCGTCAACCGCTTCCTTGCGGTAATTCCGGCAGGTGCGGCGCATTTTGATCTGCGCGAGCATCGCCTCCGGCGCCGGTTCGGCTCCGGCCCGCTGCGAATCCATCGGGTCACGTCCGAGAATCGAAATCGCGCCGCTCGGGCAGACCGCCAGACAGTGCTGGCACCGGATGCAGCTTTTCGCCCCGTCCTCGACCATCGCCGGATGCTGGGTAGCGTCGAATTTCAATATCTGCGCCGGACAATCCCGCACACAGGCCCCGCAACGGATGCATTTCCTCTCGTCGACGAAAAACCTGAGCTCATTCATGATACGGTCCTTTTTATTACACGTTCCTCAATACGCCAGTTCGACCATCTGGTGACAGGTGAATTCCGGCACGGTGAATACAACCCTGCCATCCTTCTGTTCAAAGGGCAGCTCCGTCCCCGCCGGAACCAGCTTCACGCTCTTCACCGGCGCTTCCGCCCGGACCGAGGCCCGGATCGGGCCGATCGGCGTAAGTTCCTCGATCACCTCGATCGAACGGCCAGGCCAGGTTTCGCCCGGCACCGGCACGCCGCCGCCGCCGCGATTGACGGTATTGGCGTACAGCAGATGCAGCACGTCGCGGTTTTCGGACTGCTGGCGCATCAGCGTGACCCGCCCGGTGGTCGGCATGCCTTCGAGCTTCACCGGCACCTCGTCTCCCATGAAGCGGCGCAGCGCATTCAGCACGAACGCCTGCACCGCCACCGCGCCGTAGCTGCGGTAAATCGAAAACACCGGATGCGCGAAGTAGAGCACGTCATCGGTCATCACGCCGGCGTCGTAGCCGGAGGGTTCCGGGCGGTTCGGGGTGTGCTGATGGCTGCAGAAGTGCCGGTAATCGCGGTTGAAGTAGGGATCGAACACCTCGCCGAGGCTGACGCCCGCCTTCGCCTTGACGCGGCGCGATGACAGGTACATCACGAACGGGGTTTTCGCGAAATCCGGGGCGATTCCGGGAGCGCCTTTCACATAATCCGGGTTGAGTCCGTTTTCCGCGCCGCCCTCGATCGGCAGCTCCAGCGCGAACACATCCTCGCCCTGCTTCAGGCCGCTCGCGCCGGAGAGGATCAGCTTGCCGCCCTGATCGCGGAACGCCCGCAGTTTGCGTTCGAGCTTTTCGTCGATGCGGATCTCGTCCGGCAGCAGCAAATAGCGGTAGCCGTTGAACTCCATATCCGCGTCGATCATATCGAACGGGATATGCGCCTCCAGCAGCAGCCGCGCCGCGCCGACGTCGGCGGGTTCTTCCTTTTCATGGGTGAAGCCGGCGACGGAGAGGACCGCCAGATTCGCGCGGCTGGTCACGTTGTCGCACCATGCCTCCTTTTCCTCGACCTCGCGGTAGGCAGCGGCGATGGAAGAGTAGGTGCTCTCGTCGAGCGCGCCGTCCGGGTGGAGCTGGTCGCCGACGCTGCACTTGGAACCGTTCGCGATCATCGCGGCACACTCGTAGCGCAGCGCGTTCGGGTGCTTGATTCCGCCGAATTCGCCCCAGGTAGTGTGGAACTTCCCGGTCATGCCGAGGAAGTCCAGCCCGAGCTTGCGGCTGTAGGCGGCCGACAGCGGATAGTGATCGTATCCCCAGCCGCCGGTCGGCAGGCTCTCCAGCTCCAGGTGGCTGAAATATTTCAGGATGCCGGTCTTGCCGACGGTCACGTGGCCGGAGTTGTGGAAAACCGGCATATCCGGCCGCAGTTTGCGCGCGGCGGCGGTGGTGCGTTCATAATAACGTTGCAGAACCTCTTCCGCAAAAAGCTTGCGGTCGGCTTCGGCGCGCGCATCAAGTCCGCGCTCCTTCATCCCCTCCAGACAGGCGGGGCAGCAGCACTGGCCCTGATTGATGATGTCCAGAAAGATGCCGTCGCAGTTCGGGAAAAGCGCAGCGGTCTCCTCGATCTCGGCACACAGCAGATCGAGATAAGCGGTGTTGAAGCAGAGCTTGATGAATCCGGCATGCAGCGGGTCCGGCCCCCTGCCCTCCGGCGAAATTTCATGCCACTCGGGGTGCAGCATCGCCACGCGCTGGTTGAAGCCGGCGGTGATGTAGACCGGCACATTCACATCGATCTGCTTGCACGCATCGAACTGGGCGCGCAGCAGGTCGAACTTCAGGTGCGGATGCATTTCTCCCACCTTGGTCGGGTGATAGCTCCAGCCGTGATGGCAGATCGCGAAACAGGTGATGGAATCCACATGCGCGTCCCGCAGCTGCCGCTGCCATTTTTCACGGTCGAACGCCTCGCCGATTCCCGGAATATCGGGTGACGTGTGAAAATCCAGATGTACCTGACGGAATCTCAAATGATGCATTGTTTTCCTCGTTCTCTTTTTATTGATTGACTGTTTTCAAAAACCTTTGATCGCCATCACGAATTCGGAAAAGGAATCCACCTCAAAATCGGGCTTTTCCCCGCGTGCTTCGCCGAATCCGTACTTCGCCAGCGCCCGCCGGAACCCGGCGCGCCGCCCCGCTTCCAGATCGGTGTAATGATCGCCGAACATCCAGCAGCTTTCCGCCGGCAGCCGGTATTTCGCGCGCAGCGCGTTCAGCGCGTCCGGCTCCGGCTTCAGCGGATAATCGGAATCCCCGCCGATGATGTCGGCCAGAAAACCGGCCACGCCGAGCTTCTCCAGAATCACCGTCGCCGCCCCGGTCGGCTTGTTGGTCACCACCGCCAGCTTGATTCCCTGCGCGCCCAGCTCTTTCAATCCGGCCTTGACGCCCGGATACAAACTGGTCGAATCCATCAGATGACAGGAGTAATATTTCTTCATCCGCCGCAGCGCTTCGTCGAAATCCACCTCGGCGTCGGCGATCGCGCGGCGCACCAGATTCGGCACGCCGTTGCCGACGAACGAGATCACCCGGTCGGCGGTCAGCGGTTCAAGCCCCATCGTGCCGCGCATATGGTTCACGGCCCCGGCAAGGTCCAGCCGGGAATCGATCAACGTACCATCCAAATCAAAAACAATCAGCTTAACCATGCTACTCCCCTAAAAACGGCACCTGCGTAATCTGAGGCAACCGGGCAAATGAATCGATATTCAGCGGCGAATACGCCTGTTTGCGGTGGTAGTGCCAGCCGAGGCCGCCGACCATCGCCGCGTTGTCCGTGCAGTATTTGCGCGCGGCCAGACGCAGCTGGACATGCTTCGGAGTCAACGCTTCAAACCGTTCGCGCAGCACCGAGTTGCAGGCGACGCCGCCCGCGACCACGATGGTTTTCGCCCCGAAATTCTTCGCAGCCAGCAGGGTCTTGCGGGTCAGCACATCCACGACCGCCTCCTGATAGGACGCGACGGTGTCCTGCAGCAGCTCCGCCGGCAGCTTTCCGTCCGCCCCGGCATGATGCTTCACATGGTAAAGCAACGCGGTCTTGATGCCGCTGAAGCTGAAATTGTACAGATTCTCCGGAGCCAGCGGCTTGCCCGCCCCGCCGGTCAGCGGCCGCGGAAATTCATACTTATGCGGATCGCCGCCCTCGGCGGTCTTCTGCATGATCGGCCCGCCCGGATAACCGAGCCCGAGCAGCTTCGCCCCCTTGTCGAGCGCCTCGCCCGCTGCGTCGTCGATGGTACAGCCGAGCTGGCGGGCCTTCCCGTCCCGCTCGATCAGCATCAGGCTGGTGTGGCCGCCGGAAACCACCAGCGCCAGCAGCGGATAGGTCGCCGGATTTTCCAGCACGCCGTGCGCCTCGTCGAGGAACGCACCGTAAATATGGGCGATGAAGTGGTTCACGCCGATCAGCGGCTTGCCGTTGCCCATCGCCAATCCCTTCGCGAACGAGAGGCCGACCAGCAGCGCCGGAATCAGTCCGGGGCCCTGCGTCACCGCGATCGCGCCGATCTCCTTCATGGTCACGCCCGCCTCGCGCAGCGCGCCCTCCACCACCGGATTCAGCGCCACCAGGTGTTCGCGCGCCGCCAGTTCGGGAACCACGCCGCCGTGGACCGCATGTTTGGCGATCTGCGACGCGACGCAACTGGACAAAACCTGATAACCGTCGCGAACCACCGCCGCCGCGGTTTCATCGCAGCTGGACTCGATTCCCAGAATCAAACTCATGTCAAAAATCCTCCGAAGACTTGATTATTCAGAAATATACTATATTTTCAATGAAAAACAATCTTGTTTCCAAGGTTTTGGTCCGCTATCGATGAAAAAACTTTTAAAAACGGTCAAGCAGCTGCTTTTCGATCAGGAACGCTTTCCGGCGCTGTTCCGGATTCTCGCCGCCCTGATCGCCGGCACGCTGCTGCTCTTCAAGCCGTTTGCGGCGGTCCGGCTGCTGTCGCCCCTGTCATGGGGCTTTGTGATCGCGGCGGTGCTGGTGCTCTTCTTCGACGGCCGGACCTCTCCCCGGAAGCGGGGACGGTACTATTTCGGGGCGCTGGCGGCCGCGCTGCTCGGCGCGCTGCTGCTGATGCGCGTCCGCGGCGACTATCTGGCCAGCGGGAGCATCGGCATCTGGACACTGCTGGCCGGAGCGGGTTTCCTGCAGGGCGTCCGGCGGCCCGGCCTCCCGGACGTCGACCGTGGCTTCCGGCTCGGCGAAGGCGTGCTGACGCTGGCGCTCGGCGCCTTTTTCCTGTGCCGCTTCGACCGCAGCTTCATCGAAAGCGCCCCATTGTACGCGCTGACGTTTTTCGCCATCGCCGCAATCACCGCGGCCTCCACCCGCTGGAAACGCAACACGATTTAAAAGGAGTGCAATCATGTTCAGGATCGGACAAGGCTATGACGTGCACCGGCTTGTGCCGGGGCGCGAACTCGTGCTGTGCGGCGTGAAAATCCCGCATTCAACCGGCCTCCTCGGTCACAGCGACGCCGACGTGGCCGTGCATGCGCTGATGGATGCGCTGATCGGGGCGCTGGCGCTCGGCGACATCGGCCAGTTCTTCCCGGACACCGATCCGGCCTACGCCGGGGCCGACAGCATGAAGCTGCTGGAACAGGTGCTCGCCGATCCCCGCGTCCGCGACTGGCGCGTCGAAAACCTCGACCTGACCATCGTGGCCCAGAAGCCCAGACTGCTTCCCTACCGCGAGACGATGCGGCAAAACCTCGCCGCGGCCCTCCGCATCTGCGTCGGGCAGGTTTCGGTCAAGGCGACCACCACCGAAAAACTCGGCTTCGAGGGGCGCGAGGAGGGGATCAGCGCCTCCTGCGTGGTGCTGCTTTCGCGCTGATGGCTCCGGAATTTCCGGATTCTCCTTGAAAAAGCCCCGCACAGCCCATATATTATAGGGAATTTTCTCAATTCTTTATCAGGACAAGGTAGAAAAATGGCGGAAAAAATCATCGTATTCCAGGGGGATTCCGTAACCGACTGCGGCCGCAGCCGTGAAACCGACCAGCCCAACTGCGGACTCGGCGGCGGCTATCCCGGGTTGATCGCGGCCCGTCTGCTGGCCGACCACCTCGACAAGGAGCTGAACGTCTACAACCGGGGCATCAGCGGCAACCGGGTTGTCGACCTCTACGCCCGCTGGAAGTGCGACACCCTGAATTTGAATCCCGCCGTGCTCAGCATCCTGATCGGCGTGAACGACTCCTGGCACGAATACTCCAACCGCAACGGCGTGGAAGTGCCTCGCTATGCGCAGTTCTACCGGATGCTGCTCGACTGGACGCTCGAAAAGCTCCCGGAAACCAAACTGGTGCTCTGCGAACCCTTCGTGCTGGAATTCGGCTTCATCACGCCGGAGTGGGTCGCGGAGATGAAGGAGCGTCAGGAAGTCGTGCGCGGGCTTGCCGCCGAATACGGCGCCGTTTTCGTCCCGCTGCAGCAAATGCTGATCGAGGCGGCGAAGAAGGCCGGCGCGCCGGAGAAAATCCTCGGTGACGGCGTCCATCCCACCTTGCTCGGCCACCAGCTGATCGCCGACGCGTGGCTCAAGGCCGCGTGCAACCTGATCTGACCGGGAGCGAAGCGAAGAAATCATGCAGCAGCAGATCCGGGATATTTTAGTTGAAATCGGCGAGGACCCGGAACGCGAAGGGTTGCTCGACACTCCGAAGCGGGTCGAGAAAAGCCTGAAGTTCCTGACCCGCGGCTACCGTCAGACGCTGGAGGAGGTGGTCAACGGCGCGCTGTTCGAAGCCGAATCCGACGATATGGTCATCGTGCGCGACATCGAATTTTTCAGCATGTGCGAACACCACATGCTCCCCTTCTTCGGCAAATGCCACGTCGGCTACATCCCGAAAGGGAAGATCCTCGGCGTCAGCAAGGTGGCGCGGATCGTCGACATGTTCGCCCGCCGTCTCCAGATTCAGGAGCGGCTGACCCGCCAGATTTCCGGCGCGCTGATGGAAATCCTCGGCGCCGAAGGAGTCGGCGTCGTGATGGAGGCGCGCCACCTCTGCATGCAGATGCGCGGCGTGGAAAAACAGCACTCCGTGATGACCACCAGTTCGATGGTCGGCTCCTTCCGCCGCGAACTGGCCACCCGCAACGAATTCACCCGGCTGATCCGATGAGGGCCTTGCTGCAGCGCGTGACCTCCGGGCAGGTCGTGATCGACGGCGAAGTCGCCGGACGGACCGGCAAAGGGCTGGTCATCCTGCTCGGAATCACCCACGCCGACACGATGGCCGAAGTCCGGTACGTCGCGGAAAAATGCGCCAATCTGCGCATTTTCGAGGACGGCAACGGCAAGATGAACCTGTCGCTGCTCGACGTGAAAGGCTCCGCATTGATCGTGTCGCAGTTCACGTTGTACGGCGATGCCCGCACCGGCCGCCGCCCCTCCTTTACGGAAGCGGCCCGGCCGGAAACGGCGATCCCGCTCTATGAAGCCTTTATCGAGGAGTTCCGAAAGCTGGGCGTGCCGACCGAAACCGGCCGGTTCGGCGCCGACATGCAAGTGGAAATTCACAACGACGGTCCGGTAACTTTACTAGTGGAGTCCAGATGAATCCCAAAGGCGTGGTGATACTCGGCGCGACCGGTTCCATCGGCAAGAGCGCCGCCCGGGTGCTCGAAGCACTGCCCGGACATTTCCGGGTGATCGGGCTGGTCGCGCGCAACAATACCGGAGAACTGGCCCGGCAGGCCGCCCTGTTCCGTCCCCGTCTCACCGTGACCACCGCGCCGGAACGGCTGGATGAGCTGAAAAGCGCCCTCCCCTCCGGTCTTGCCGCCGCTGCCGGGGACGCCCCGGTGCTCGACCTGGTCACCGCCCCCGAAACCGACACCGTGCTCTGCGCGATCGTCGGCACCGGCGGGCTGGAGCCGGTGATCGCCGCGCTGCGGGCCGGGAAGCGGGTCGCGCTGGCCAGCAAGGAGGTGATGGTGATGGCGGGCGAACTGATCCGGCGCGAGCTGGCCGCCAGTCCCGGCGGGGAGATCGTTCCGGTGGACAGCGAACACTCCGCGATTTTCCAGTGCCTCGCCGGGCATCCGGCGCGGGAGGTGAAAAACCTGTGGTTGACCGCTTCCGGCGGCCCTTTCCGGGAGTGGCCCGCCGAACGGATCGCCGCCGCGACACTGCGCGACGCCCTCGCCCATCCCACCTGGGACATGGGCCCGAAAGTCACGATCGACTCCGCCTCGCTGATGAACAAGGCTCTGGAGCTGATCGAGGCGCGCCATCTTTTCAACGTGCCGCCGGAGCGGCTGAAGGTCGTCATCCATCCGCAGTCGCTGGTGCACTCGATGGTCGAGCTGTGCGACGGCAGCTTCATCGCCCAGATGTCGAAACCGGACATGCGTTTTGCGATCCAGTATGCGCTGACCTGGCCGGAACGCGCCGCCGGAGGCGGTTTGCCGGAGCTGGATTTCGCCCGGCTGGTCTCGCTCGACTTCCGCGAACCGGACCGCAGCCGTTTCCCGTCGCTGGATTTCGCGTACCATGCGATGCGCATCGGGGGGACGATGACCGCCGCGATGAATGCGGCCAACGAGGTCGCCGTCGATAAATTCCGGCGCGGGGAAATCGGCTTTGCCGCCATCTGGACCATCATCGAAAAAACCATGAGCGCCCACCATACGGAACCGCAGAGCGATCTGGCCGCCATCCGCGACGCCGACCGCCGGGCGCGGGAATTTGCATCGCAGCTTTATTGAAAGAGTTTTAGGAGGGAAAATGAGCACTCAAACGAAGCCGGACGCCGATCAGAGGACAAGATTTTTCCGCCTGCTGTGGATCGGAACCTTGCTGGTCGGCGCATTGCTGCGGATTTCAGGATTGTTCTCCAGCCTCGAATATGATGAAATCTGGACGCTGGAGAGTTTCGCTCCCCAACCGCTTTCCGTGATCTTCACCGACCTCGCCCTCCCCAACAATCACCCGCTCAACACCCTCGGCGTAAAACTCTGCATCGCCTGTTTCGACAATCCCTGCCTGATCCGGCTGCCCGCGCTGCTGACCGGCCTCGGAAGCCTGCTGCTCTTTCCCGTGGTCGCCTTTTTGTGGACCCGGCGCCGGGGCGCGGCGCTGGCCGCGACCTTTTTCTTCGCTTTTTCCCACATGGCGATCGGCTATGCCGCTCAGGCGCGCGGTTACGGTTTACAGCTTTTCTTCCTGCTGCTCTTCTGTGCCGGATTGCAGCTCTCCGGCAGATACCGCCCCAAGCGTTACCGCCATTTGCCGGAGGCGATGGTATTCCTCGGCGGAGCCGGGGCGGTGCTGACGCTCCCGACCTCGATCCTCTATCTCGCGCCGGCCGCCCTGCTCGGCTGGCACTGCTGGAGGAAACGCCCGTTCCCCTGCCAGCCGCTCAAAATCGTGCTGACCGCCGGCGTCGTGCTGACCGCCGGCTGGTATCTGCTGAATTATCACGCTTTGCGTGCGGCACAGGTGTGGGGAACGCCCGTCACCGGCGCGGGACAGTTCCTGACGCTGGTCTCCGACACCCTCCTGCATCTGAACGGGCCGGTCGTCCTGCTGCTGGCGTCGGCCGGAATCCTGCTGCGCTTCCGCCGGGCGTGGCCGCTGCTGGTGATCACCGCAATCCCGTTCCTCTCCGCGATTGCGACCAACGCGGGCGGCGTCCGGGTCTATCTGCCGCTGGTGGTTCCGGGCGCCCTGCTCGCCGGAATGGGGCTCGAAGCGATTTACCGCCGGTTCAGCGCAGAAAGGCGGCGGATCGCCGCAGTTTTCACCATTTGCCTCGTCGGCCTGTTTCTGCTCAACTGGTATGTCAGCACCCCTCAGTACAAGGCGCAGGACTGGTTCAGTCTGTATGATCAGATCCGCAAACTCTCTCCGGAATATATGATCGCGCTTGACGCGGGCGACGGCTATCCTTACACATGGAACAATATGCCGGGCGCTCAAAAGGACTACGATCAGCGCATACGGAATCTCGCACCGCAGCGCGAACTGGTCTCTTTCCTGCCGCCCAACCACCTGAACGGCATCGACCGGCACGGGGGAGCACAGAGATTTCAGTTGAATTTCCGGCCGGAACCGGAACAACAGGAACTGGGAGGGTTCCGCGTCTGCCGCTACCGCCTGACGGAACTCAGAGAAACTCCCCGCCCCCATTCCGTTATTTTGCTTGTTTTACGTCCGCTTCCGGTTGAAGTTCTGCGTCAATATACCAGTGCAATCCATCAAGCCTATCCTGAAGTACTGAATTTGAATCCGTGGCTTGCTTCTGCCATCACAGTACGCGGCAACGTCTATCAAGGGTGCACTTTACTGTTTCGCTGCGACGATCCGTCCCGGCTTGACTGGTCCGCGCTGCGCAGCCGAGTTCCGGATGCGGTCGGCATCTATCAGATAACGCCCGCCGACGGGAAAAATCAAAAATAATTTCCCGCCCCCGCTCCGTTCCCTTGAAAAAAGAACGAAATCAGTTATTATAAGTAAGACGTGGAAGTGATTTTTATATGAACCGCCCCTCGACGGGGCTTACGATAAGGAAAATTTTCGGATGACTTTCAGTGAACTGCTGCTCAATATCGGCTCATTGGCCTTTGTTTTCATCGCGGTCGGCTTCTGCATTTTTTCGCACGAGCTCGGCCATTTTCTGGCCGCCAAATGGCGGGGGTTGCATATCGACGCTTTCTCCCTCGGCTTCCGGCCGATCTGGAAAAAGAAAGTGAACGGCGTCGAATACCGGATCGGCTGGCTGCCGTTCGGCGGCTACGTCGAACTGCCGCAGGTGGACGCCACCGACGCCACCCCCAAAGCCGCCGACGGCACGGAGCTGCCGCGCGCCAAAGCGATCGACCGGATCATCACCGCAGTCGCCGGGCCGCTGTTCAACATCCTTTCCGGCCTGCTGATCGCCTGCTTCGTCTGGTATGTCGGCATGCCTCAGGACACCCCCAAGATGCGCGAAATCACCGTAATGGAGGTCGAACCGGGCAGTCCGGAATATCAGGCGGGACTGCGCCCCGGCGACAAAATCGTCAAACTCAACGGCGAACCTTTCTTCTCGACCTGGTCGAATTTCGTCAGCAAAATCCTTTTCGCGATCGGCAAGGTCGATCTGGAAGTAATCCGCGACGGCAAACCGGTCACAGTCAGCTATGTCCCGGTCGACAACCCCAAAGCCCCCGGCTCGCTCGGCGCGGAAAAGATCGCATGGCCGTTCTTCACGCCGCTGATTCCGCTGGAACTGACCCCGAAAAAAGGTTCCGTCGCCGCCAAAGCCGGAATCAAACCGGGCGACTATATCGTCGCGATCGACGGCACTCCGGTACAGGATTACGCGGAGTTCCAGAGCGGGCTCGACCAGGCCGGTTCCCGGCCGGTGCGCCTCACCCTGCGGCGCGGCGGGAAAAACTTCGATGTGACCGTCACGCCGGAGCCGATCAAGGATCTCGGCCCCGAATTCAGCCGCTATTTGACCGGCATACAGCTCGGCCCGAAGACGGACAAGCCGGGCATCTACATCCACGCCGTGATGCCGGACTCCAACGCGCTTGCGGCCGGGCTGCGGAAAGACGACCGCCTCGTGGCGATCAACGGCAAACCGATCACCGATCCCGCCGTGCTGATCGATACGGTGCAGGAGCTGAAAACCGCCCCGTTCCAGTTGACCGTCGAACGCGACGGCAAGCAGGAGACCAAAGAGCTTTCGGCCCGGCTGATCACGCCGCACACCATCGGCGCGACCATCGCCTCGCTGGATCATCCCACCCCGTTCCAGCAGTTCATTTCGACCATCGACATGAGCTACAAGTCGCTGCGCGGCATTCTGGTGCGCTTCGGCAACCAGCTGGGGCTGACCGACCAGACCAGCACGCTCAAGCCGACCCACATGTCCGGCCCGCTCGGCATCGGCATGGTGCTGTTCAACTCGGTGCGCTACTCGTCGTTCATCCACGGCATCTACTTCATCGTGATCATCTCGTTCGCGCTGGCGATCTTCAATCTGCTCCCGCTGCCGGTGCTGGACGGCGGGCACATCACTTTCGGCTTCATCGAAATCATATTCCGCAAACCGCTGCCGACGGTGGTGATCAAGACCCTCTCGATGATCTTCGTGACGCTGCTGATCGGATTGATGGTGTTCGTCACCTTCTCCGACGGCCGGCGGCTGTGGCGCAGCATCGCACCGCCGCCGGGGGAGGAACAGCAAGCGGTTCCCTCCGCCCCCGCGGCACCCCCCAACCCGTCTCCGGAGAAAACCGATGCCGCAGCAGCGCCGTAACAGCCGCAGGATCACGGTCGGCGCCGTCGCGATCGGCGGCGGCGCTCCGGTCACGGTTCAATCGATGACCAACACCGACACCCGGGATGCGACGGCAACGCTGGCGCAGATCGGAGAGCTCGCCCGGCTCGGCTGCGATATCATCCGGGTCGCGGTGCCGGACCGGGAAGCGGCGGAGGCGCTCGCCGAAATCACCGCCGCAAGTCCGATTCCGGTGATCGCCGATATCCATTTCGACTACAGACTCGCGATCGCCGCCATTGAAAACGGCGTCGCGGCGGTCCGGCTCAATCCGGGCAACCTCGACGATCCGGATCACGTCCGCCTCGTCGCGGAAAAGGCGCAGGAGCACCGGATTCCGATCCGGGTCGGCGCCAACTCCGGCAGCCTGCGTCCCGCCGTGGTGCGTGAGATGGCCGCCAAGGGGCTCGACCACGATGAAGCGATCGCCGAAGCCCTGGTCGAGAGCGCGCTGCGCGAATGCGCCCTGCTGGAAAACTACGGGATGCGCGACCTCAAAGTCGCGCTGAAATCCTCCAGCGTGCCGGTCACGCTGGCCGCTTACCGGAAGTTCGCCGACCGCACCGACTACCCGCTGCATATCGGCATCACCGAGGCCGGAACTCCCCGGCGCGGCGTCGTCAAATCCGCAGTCGGCATCGGTTCGCTGCTGCTGGCGGGCATCGGCGACACGCTGCGGGTCAGCCTGACGGCCCCCCCGGCGGAGGAGGTGCTCACCGGGCTGCGCATCCTCGAAGCGTGCGGTCTCAGGAGCGCCGAGCCGGAGGTGGTCTCCTGCCCGACCTGCGGCCGAACCCGGATCGACCTGGTCGGGCTGGCCGACAAAGTGGAAACCTTTCTCGCCGAAATCGCCGGTTCCGGCCGTAAAATCCAATTGAAGAAGATCGCGGTGATGGGATGCGCGGTCAACGGTCCCGGCGAAGCGCGCGACGCCGATCTCGGCATCGCCGGGAGCGCGGCGGGGAAGCTGGTGATCTTCCGGCACGGCGAGGTCGTCGGAGCGTTCGATCCGGCGGAGGGCTTCGAGCGTTTCCGCAGTGAAATCCAAAAATGCACTGTTGCTGAATAAGATTCGTCCACAGATACCGGGAAACTTCCCGGAAAAACACAGAAGGAGGAAGGGAATGACAGGTACATTCAGAACCAGATGGATGCTGCCCGCCGCCGCAGTGATGCTCTGCGGCCTCGCGGCGGAAGCGAAAGTGGAGCTTGCTCCGGTCTTCGCCGACAACATGGTGCTTCAACGCGAAATGCCGGTCCCGGTCTGGGGCAAGGCTGATCCGGGCGAGGAGGTCACGGTGAAATTCGCCGACCAGAGCGTCAGCGCCAAAGCCGCCGACGACGGCAAATGGATGGTCAAGCTCGCTCCCCTTTCAGTCAGCAAGGAGAACCGCAAGCTCGAAGCCGCCGGCAAGGACAACACCGTCACGGTCAACAACGTGCTGGTCGGTGAAGTGTGGCTGTGCAGCGGCCAGTCCAATATGGAGATGCCGCTCTGGGGCGGCAACGCGCGTTTCCGCCACTACAACGGCGATAAAGTCGCGGCGGAATCCAACTATCCGCTGATCCGCATCGCCCAGATGAGGCCCTACGGCTGGAGCCAGTTCCCGCGCGACGATTTCAAGATGAGCTGGCAGCCGGTCCGCCCGGACAATATCGCTCCGTTTTCGGCCGCCGGTTTCTTTTTCGGCCGCGAGCTTTTCAAGGCGCTCGATATTCCGATCGGCCTGATCAGCTCCCACTGGGGCGGCACCCGGATCGAACCGTGGACTCCGCCTGCCGGTTTTGAAGCGGTACCGGAGCTGGCCAATATCGCCCGAAGCGTGAACGCCAAACTTCCCGGCACGAAAGATTATCAGGAAATCAACGCCAAGGTGGTCCGGGACTATCAGGAGTGGCTGGCCAAATATCAGGACGCGGCCGCCAAGAACCAGCCCGTCCCGCAGCCGCCCGCTTTCCCGCCGGAGCTGAAACCCTACGAGAACCATCAGCAGCCGACGGTGCTTTACAACCGCATGCTCTATCCTTTCGTGCCCTTCGCAATGCGCGGCGCGATCTGGTATCAGGGCGAAGCCAACCTCGGTGACGGCGCACTGTATGAAAAGAAGATGGAAGCGCTGCTGAAAGGCTGGAAACAGATTTTCCGGAATCCAGATTTCAAGCTTTATTTCGCCCAGCTTGCCCCGTTCAACTACGGCGGCGACGCGACCCGGCTGCCCAGGGTCTGGGAAGCCCAGCAGGCCTTCGCCGACAAGACGAAAGACGCGGGCATGGCGGTGATCAACGACGTCGGCAACATCAGCGACATCCATCCCGCCGACAAGGAGACGGTCGGCAAGCGCCTCGCGCTGCTCGCGCTGAAGCGCGACTATGGAAAAAGCGACCTGAAGGCCGATTCGCCGAAGCTGAAATCCTCCAGAATCGAAAACGGCAAATTCATCCTCACGTTTGAAAACGTCGAGAGCTGGAAGACCAAAGACAACAAGCCGGTGATGAATTTCGAAGTCGCGGCGGCCGACGGCTCCTATGTTCCGGCCAAGGCCGAAATCCGCGGCGCCGAACTTGCGGTCAGCTCCGATCAGGTTCAGGAGCCCCAGCTGCTCCGCTATATGTGGAAGCAGACCGCCGAAGGCAATCTCTTCAATGAAGCCGGCCTGCCGCTCGGCGCGTTCCGCATCGAAAACGGGCTGACCTTCGACGACATCCTCGCCTACTACAAGAAGAACGACCAGCTCGTCTACGAGTACAACCTCAAGAGCGGTTCCGGCTTCGGCGACAAGACCAAAGTCAACTACACCGTCGACAACAGTTCCAAGGTCGCCGGCAAGATCCAGCGGGTCATCTATCTGGCCAAGCTGGTCGCCAATGACGGCACCGTTTCGTGGATGAGCGCGGCGATGGCTCCGTTCACCCAGAACGCGGCCCAGCTCGGCGTGCCGGTGAAATCGGCCGGCGCGACGTTCCAGACCATCGTGCGCGACCTCGAGGTCCAGACCAACGTGCCCGGCGTCCAGACCGGAAAAATCGGCGACGGCAACATCGAATTCTGGCCCAACAACTACGGTCCCCGCAACGAGAAGCGGATTCCCGGCGCCGATGACCGGCGTTACGACTGCGGCGACCAGATCAACCAGCCGCAGGTCGGCTACGGTTCGATGCAGATCCACAACAACCGCGCCCGCCAGACGGTGTTCGCGTACAATAACTTCTCCGCCGGCGGCAACGCCGACCTCGGCATCGGCAACTGTGCCGGCAAAGAACCCGACTGGACCTTCTCCGGCAGCGCCCGGAACTACAAGGAAGCCACGCTCTACGTATTCGTGAAGGCCGCTTCCCCGGAGGAACTCGCAAAGCTGAAAGCCGCCCGGCTCGCGGAACTCGAGAAGAAAGAACCCGCCATCCGTGAAGAGATCCGCAAGGTCGCTCCCGAAACCGATGCGCTGAAGCTCGTCTATGCCTACAACCTCAAGAGCGGCTCCGGCTTCAGCGGCGGCCAGCGGGTCAACTATGAGTATGACGCTTCCGAAGTGCTCGACGGCAAGGTCAGGCGCGTCGCCTACGTCGCGAAGCTGACCGGCAACGACGGCAAGGAGAGCTTCGTGACGGTTTCGATGGATGCGTTCACCCCGGAAACCGCCAAAATCGGCGTGCCGACTTTCTCCGCCGGCGCGGTGTTCCAGCAGGAAGTCGCCAACCTCGAAGTCAAGAGCAACGTCGAATCGGTCAAGAGCGGCAAATTCGAAAAGGGCAACATCGAATTCTGGCCCCATAACTATGCCCAGAAGAATGCCAAAAACATTCCCGGCGCTTCCGATGCGACCTTCGACTTCGGCGACGCCCGCAACAATGACGGCCGCTACGGTTCGATGCAGATCCATAATTTCCTGGAAAAGCAGACCGTTTTCGCCTACAACAACTTCACGACCGGCGGCAACGCCGACCTCGGCATCGGCAATCAGCCGGAGAAAAATCCGGACTGGACCTTCTCCGGCGCCGCCAGAAACTACAAGCAGGCGATGCTTTACGTGCTCGCGGAGATGGAATAATCCCGTTTTCTCCGCATCAGACGCCGACCGGAACCGCTCCGGCCGGCGTTTTTTCCTGCACCCGCTATTGACAATTTTGCGGAAACGGCAATATTATATCAGAGAGAGAGTGAGAGAGCGAGGTGCGTATGAAGAAGAAGCTGATATCGGCCGTTGCCGTCCTGCTGGTACTGACGGCGGGAATTTTCATTTATCACCGGTATGCCGTTTCGGAAACGCCGGAACAGCTGATCCTGTACGGGAATGTGGATACCCGGCAGGTCACACTGGGTTTCCGGGTATCCGGGCGCATTCAGGAAATCCTGGTCGACGAAGGCGACCGGATCAAGACGGGAGAAGTGATCGCCCGTCTCGACTCCGCGCCTTACCGTTCCGAGCTGGAGCTTGCCCGCGCCAAACTGGCGGAGGCGGAAGCCGAACTGACCAAGCGCCGCAACGGGAACCGTCCCGAGGAGATCGCCCGCGCCCGCGCGGCGGTCAAGGGCTTCACAGCCGCGTTGCGCAACGCGAACGCCCAGCATAAACGCAACGAGGAGCTGGTCAAGACGCAGGCCGTCGCCGACAAGGAGTACGACGAGACCCTCGCCAGGCGCGACCAGACCGCCGCCGAACTGGAGTTTGCGCAGGCGCAATTGCTGCTGCTGGAGCGCGGTTACCGGATCGAGGAGATCCGCGCAGCGGAGGCCCAGCTGGCCGCGGCGCAGGCCGCCGTTTCCGCCCGCGAACTCGACCTGAAGGACTGCACGCTGACCGCCCCCGAGGCCGGAGTGGTGCAGACCCGGATCAAGGAGCCGGGAGCAATCGTCGCGGCCGGAACCGGAGTGATCACCGAAACGCTCGATACTCCGGTATGGATTCGCGCCTATGTGCCGGAACCGCTGCTGGGACGGATCCGTCCCGGCATGGAGGTCGAAATCTATATAGACAGCCAACCGGACCGTCCGGCGGGCGCCGGCAGGATCGGTTTCATCAGCCCGGTCGCGGAGTTCACCCCCAAGAGCGTCGAAACCGCGACGCTGCGTACCGACCTGGTCTACCGTATCCGGATCGTCGCCGAAAACGGCGCGGGCAATCTGTTGCAGGGGATGCCGGTCACCGTCAAAATCGTCCCGGCGGAGCAGTGACCATGCCCGCCCTCGTCGAAATCGACCGCCTCCGCAAGGAGTTCCGGGGCGAAACCGCGATCGACAACCTCACCGCCTCGCTGGCCAAAGGCCGGATCACCGGCCTGGTCGGCCCGGACGGAGCCGGAAAAACCACCTTGATCCGGCTGATCAACGGACTGCTTGCTCCCACACGCGGCACGGTAAGGGTCAACGGCTTCGACGCCGCCCGCGAACGCGCGAAACTGGCCGGCTTCATCGGCTACATGCCGCAGAAGTTCGGCCTTTACGAGGACCTGACCGTATTGGAAAACCTGCGGCTCTACGCCAGGCTCCACGACGTGCCGGAGAACGAACGGCAGCGGCAGTTCGAAAAGATGCTGGAATTCACCGATCTCGCCCGTTTCACCGGGCGGCTCGCGGGAGCGCTCTCCGGCGGCATGAAGCAGAAGCTCGGCCTCGCATGTTCGCTGCTCGGCCGCCCCCGGCTGCTGCTGCTTGACGAGCCGGGCGTCGGCGTCGATCCGATCTCCCGCCGCGAGCTGTGGAGCATGGTCAACGCGCTGCTCGACGGCGAGATGACCGTGCTCTGGTCCACCAGCTATCTCGATGAGGCGGAGCGGTGTGAGAGCGTGCTGCTGCTCAACGAATCGAAACTGCTTTTTTCCGGCCCGCCCGCCGAGCTGACCGGCAGGTTGCGGGACCGGGTCCGGCTGCTGCGCGGCATTGAGGGCGACCGCCGCAAGCTGCTCGCCCGGCTGCTGGACAAGCCCGGCGTGATCGACGGCGTGATTCAGGGCAGTGCGCTGCGGCTGGTATTCGCCGACGACGCCCCCTGCCCTTCCCTCGCTTCCCTCGGGGTGGAGCGCGACGCACGCGAGCTGATTCCGGTCCAGCCCCGTTTCGAAGACGCCTTCATCGATATCCTCGGCGGCGGTCCCGGCGGACACTCCGAACTCGCGGAACGTTTCGAACCGCTTCCCGACGACGGCGCCACCGTCGCGGCGGCCCATACGCTGGTCAAGCGTTACGGCAGTTTCACCGCCGCCGACCGGATCGACTTCCGGATCCGGCGCGGCGAAATCTTCGGGTTGCTCGGCCCCAACGGCGCGGGCAAATCCACCACCTTCAAAATGCTCTGCGGCCTGCTGCGTCCGACCTCCGGCTCCGCCGAAATCAACGGAGCCGACCTGCAGCGAAGCGGGCCGGAGGCGCGGCGGCAGCTCGGTTACATGGCGCAGAAATTTTCCCAGTACGACGGGCTGAATTTGCTGCAGAACCTGCGTTTCTTCGCCGGAATCTACGGGCTGACCGGCCGCGACCGCGACCGGGAGATCGACGGCATGGTCGATGCGTTCCATTTCGCCCCCTACCTGAAAGCGAACGCGGGCGACCTGCCGCTCGGCATCAGGCAGCGGCTGGCGCTGGCCTGCGCGGTGATGCACAAGCCGGCGGTGCTCTTCCTCGACGAACCGACCTCCGGCGTTTCGCCGGTCACCCGCCGGGAGTTCTGGACGCATATCAATGCGCTGGTCGACAAGGGGGTCACGGTGCTGATCACCACCCATTTCATGGACGAAGCCGAATACTGCGACCGGATCGCCCTCGTCTATCGCGGGCGCGCGATCGCCACCGGCACGCCCGACGAACTCAAGGAACAGGTCAGGTCCGCCGACTGTCCCGATCCGTCGATGGAGGACGCTTTCATCAGGCTGGTGCAGGAGTCCGACCGGCAGGAGGCGTCCCGATGAAATTCAGCCGCTTCGCCGCATTGTTCAGCAAGGAGTGCCGCCAGATCGTCCGCGATCCGAGCAGCATCCTGATCGCCTTCGTGCTGCCGATCATCCTGATCATCATCTTCACCTATGCGGTGTCGCTCGATATGAACCACCTGAAAATCGCGGTGATCCTTGAGGACGATTCCGCCCCGGCCCGTTCGCTGGCCGGAGCCTTTCTCGCCAACTCCCACTTCGAAAGCCGGGTCGGCGCCGACCGCCGCGCCTTCGAGCGCGATCTGGTGGCAGGCCATATCCGGGGAATCGTGATCATTCCGCGCCGGTTCGGGGAAAAGCTCCGGCAGGGCGAAATCAAGCCGCTGGAGGTCATCACCGACGGCAGCGAGCCCAACACCGCCAATTTCGTGCAGAACTACGCGCAGGGAGTCTGGGCGGTCTGGTTCGGCCAGCATCAGGCGCTGACCGGCGGAACGCTCACGCCGACGCCCGACTCCGAAACCCGCATCTGGTACAACCCGGAGCTGGAGAGCCGCCACTTCCTGCTGCCCGGCGCGCTGGCGCTGATCATGACGCTGATCGGCACGCTGCTGACCGCGCTGGTGATCTCGCGCGAATGGGAGCGCGGCACGATGGAAGCGCTGCTCAGCACCGCCGTGACCCGCGGCGAACTGCTGCTCGGCAAGCTGGTTCCGTATTTTCTGCTCGGGATGCTGTCGCTGACGCTGTCGGTGGCGGCGATCATTCTGGTGTTCCACGTGCCGTTCCGGGGGAGCTTCCTGCTCCTCGGCGCGTCGGGAGCGGTGTTCCTGTTTTCGGCGCTGGGGCTGGGGCTTTTCATCTCGACCGTCGCGAAAAACCAGTTCGTCGCCTGCCAGATCGCGTTTCTGGCGGCTTTCATGCCGAGCCTGATGCTCTCCGGCTTCATCTTTGAAATCAGTTCGATGCCGGCCTGGATCCAGTACATCTGCAACATCATACCGGCCAAATACTTCATCACCTGTCTGCACAGCCTTTTCCTGGTCGGAAACGTTCCGGCGCTGCTGATTCCGAATATGGCCTACATGGCAGCGGTCGGCGCGCTGCTGCTGGGGCTGACTTTTCTCCTGACCCGGCCCAATTTGGAGTAACCGCGATGTGGAACCGAATCAAAACCCTGATCGTCAAAGAGCTGCAAATCCTGCTGCGCGACCGGAAAACCCGGATCATCATCATCGTGCCGCCGATCATGCAGCTGGTCGTCTTCTCCTTCGCTTCGACGCTGGAGGTCAAGAACATCTCGCTGGGCGTCTACAACCGCGACTCCGGCGAAGCATCGCGGCAGCTGGTGCGGCGCTTTGAATTCTCCCCCTCCTTCATCAAGCTGACCAGCCTCGACAATCCGCGCAGCCTGAAACAGTTCCTCGACGCGCAGAAAGGGGTGATGGTGCTCTCCATCCCGGACGACTTCAGCCGCAAGCTCGCCGCCGGCGAACCGGTCAAGGTGCAACTGCTCTTCGACGGACGCCGCAGCAACGTCGCCCAGATCGTGAACGGCTACGCGAACCGGATTCTCGCCTCGTTCCGCGCCGATACCGGGCAGACAGCCGAACTTCAGCCGCTGCTGGTCCGCAACTGGTACAATCCGAACCTCGACTATATGTATTTCACGCTCCCCTGCCTGATCGGCATTCTGTGCATGGTCATGGGAATCACCATCCCGGCGCTGTCGGTCGCGCGCGAACGGGAGTTCGGCACTTTCGACCAGATTCTGGTTTCGCCGCTGAGCAGCACCGAGATCCTGATCGGCAAGACCGTGCCGTCGCTGCTGATCGGCCTCGTTCAGGCGACCGGCATGATCCTCGCGGCGGTCTGGTGCTTCCGGCTCCCCTTCACCGGCAGCGGCGGGCTGCTCTATTTGTCGATCGTGATCTTCATCACCTCCGTGACCGGAATCGGACTTTTCATCTCCGCGCTGTGCAAGACCCAGCAGCAGGCGATTCTCGGGGCCTTCGCGTTCACAGTTCCCGCGGTGATGATCTCCGGCTATGCCACGCCGGTCGAAAACATGCCGCAATGGCTGCAATATCTGTCGCTGCTCGACCCGCTGCGTTACTTTCTGGTCATCATCCGCGGCATCTTCCTGAAGGCGATGCCGTTCGGCGTTGCGCTGGAAAACCTGCTGCCGCTGGTCGCGCTGACCGTTGTCTCGCTGCTCTTCGCGGGCTGGTTCTTCAAAAAGAAGCTGGACTGATTCAGCCTTCGATGCTCAGGAACAGAATCGCGAGCACACCGCTTCCGATACCGGCGCATTTGCGCCAATCGAGCTTTTCCTTCAGGATCGCCGCGCTCAGCCCCAGCGTGCCGAGAAAGCTCATCTGCGCAATCGGCAGCACCACGCTCGCCTTGCCGCAGCGCAACGCCGCCGCCATGAAAAACACGATCCCCGTCACCAGAATCCCGGAGAGGACGCCGAAGCCGAGCAGCCGCCAATCCGGCTTCCATCCGGACGCACCGTCTCTCCCAAGTGAATAGATAATGCCGCCGGCGATCCAGAACAGGCTGTTCAGCAGCACCACGCCATTCGGGTCAGCTCCCCGCAAAAATCCGTATTTATAACTCAGCCCCATCCCGGCGCGCAGCAGCGATGCAACCAGCACCAGCCAGAAGCCGAGCCACACCGCCCGCCCGGCGCCCCCCTTTCCCCACGACAGGAAGCAGCAGACCGCAGCAACGGCGAATACGACGCCGCATCCCTGAAACACCGTCAGCGTTTCATCCAGCAGCCAACAGGCTCCGATCACCACCGCGACCAGATTAAGCCGGAATATCGTCGAACAGACTCCGGCGCTCTGCCGCTGCATCGCTTCGATCAGCAGCAGATTGGCCGTCAGGGAAAAGAAGCCCGAGACCATTCCCCACAGCACCGTCGCTCCGGTATCGCGTTCCCATTCCACCGGCATTCCCAGCAGAGCCAGCAGCCATACGCAGCCGATGACCGTGATGAACATGCCGCGCGGCCCCTGGCGGCCCGCGAACAGTTTGAACAGAAAATCATTCAACGCCGAACAGACCAGACACCCCAGCGCCAGCAGAATCGCCATCATCGCCTCTTGTTACTATTTGTCAATTTTATCGAATTTATTTTTACAATAGTTCAATATTTTTGAGAAAGCAAACGGATTTTTTAATATTTATCAAATTTACATCTTGTATTTTTACAATAATTCAATATAATATATAACAAAGAACCTGTAAAGGAGCTCCGAAACCATGCGTGAACAACTGATCGCCCTCGGCACCCGGATCAAGATGGCCCGGAAAGAGCGGAAGATGACGCTGCAGACCCTGGCCGACCGGACCGGACTGACCGCCGGGCTGCTTTCCAAGATCGAAAATTTCCGGACGATTCCGTCGCTGCCGGTGCTGGTGGACATCGCCGCCGCACTGGAAACCGATCTTGCGGAATTCTTCCGAGACATGACGCTCGGCAGCAAGGCACGCTGGCTGCTCGTCCGCCCGGAAGAACAGAAAACGGTCGAACGCGAGGAGGGGCGTCATCTGCACTACCGGATGATCTTCGAAACCTCGCTTTCCGCCGTGAATATGCAGATGATGTACGTGACCATTCCGTGCGGCAGCGGAGGCGAACCGGTCTCCACCGAAGGCGACGAGCTGCTGTACATCCTCGACGGCCGTTTCCGCTACCGACTCGGCGACGAAGTCGTGGAGCTCGCCCCCGGCGACGCGCTTTACTTCGACGGAACGCTGCCGCACGTGCCGGAAAACGACTCCGGCGCACCGGGAACCTTGATCGCCTTCTACTTCGTGCGCGAAACGGAAAACCAACGGTAAGGATTTCATCATCATGGATTTCTACGGACGCCGACTGCACAGCTACAAAGCCAATCTGCACACCCACTCCACCCTTTCCGACGGCGAATTTCCGCCGCAGGAGGTGATCCGGCTCTACCGGGAACACGGCTACAGTGTGCTGGCCTTCACCGACCACCGCAAAACCAATCCGGTTTCCGGCTACGACGGCGGCGGACTCACGCTGCTCTCCGGCATCGAACTGCATCCGAATGGGCCGCGCGGTATCCGGTGGCATCTGCTGGCGCTCGGCGTGCCGGAAAGTTTTCCGGGCGAATTCGAATCCGGTCAACAGGCGGTAGATGCGGTCAACGCCGCCGGAGGCATCGTCTTCGCCGCCCATCCCTACTGGTGCGGGTTCACCTCCGCCGAGGTCATGACCCTGTCCGGCGTCTGCGGCACCGAAGTCTACAACACCAGCACCCGCTACATCGGCAAGGCGTACAATATGCAGCTGTGGGATGAAATTCTCGATGCCGGGAAACGTTGCACGGCACTGGCTGTGGACGATATGCACCGCACCAGCGACCTGTTCCGGGGCTGGACGGTGATCTGCGCCGAAAACAATACTCCGCAGGCGTTGCTGGCCGCATTGAAAGCGGGCGATTTCTACGCCTCGCAGGGGCCAGAATTTCATCGTTTAAGTTATAAGGACGGTATTTTTGAAGCGGAATTCACTCCGTGTGCGGAAGCGATCCTGTTGACCTCCCAAGCCCGCGGCTACTGCGGCCGGGTTCCTGATTCCCCCGGCACCGAAACCACCACGCTCCGGGTCGACCTGCGCGACCGTCCGCCGCAGCGCTATCTGCGCTGTCAGCTCCGCGACCGGGACGGCAACTATGCCTGGAGCATGCCCCTGTATTTCATGAACAAGTGAGGCTTATTGGATTTTCACAGCCCGATTGCCGTTTCGCATACGATCCGGCATATCAGCTCTTATCGTTCGCTCCGCCGGTACCAACACACTTCCCGCCGCCGTGCTTTCAGCAGCTCCATCGGTCAGCCCGGGTCGTCTTTGAGCACATTCGTATGGCTGTGGGAATAACGCAGTCGCCAACCTGACAGGTTCAGGAGAGCTTGCGGCCGGAAGCCTTGTCCACCTGGTAGAGCATCCGGTCCGCCACTTCGAAATCGAAGCCGTCGCCAGTCAGCTCGCGCAATGCCTCCAGATAACGGAAATAGCAGTCGCAGACCCGGTCGAGAAACGCCGGCGTCAGCTTGGCCGGCGGGTCGGGATACTCCTCCTCGCTCCCCAGCACCACATGGAAATTGCGGCGGTTCATGGTCTGAAACACCGCCGGATTGATGAAGCGCAGAATCGCCGTCGCCATCGTCAGCCCCACATTGCGGCACTGCAAAAGCTTTTTCAGCGTCGGCGCGACTTTACGGGCGCTGGCGCGTTTCAACCCGGCGATCTTGCCCAGCTCGGCGAACAGCGCGTCGTCAATCTGCGGATAGCGGTTCAGCTCCCAGAGCACGATCTCATACAGCTTCTCCCGGCTCCAGCTCTCCGGATGTTCCGGCAGATTGAATGCGTCGATTTTCACGGTCAGGCCGCTGTTGTATTTCGGAATGTGCGCGCACCAGTCATTGAAATCCCGATACTCCGGCGGCAGATAGCGGTTCAATTCTTCGCGGTCCATACGATTTCCTCCCTTTCGTTATTCCCGTCTCCTTTATCTATAGCAGGAATTGCGGAAAAGTCAAATCGCCGCAAAGAATCAAAGCTCCGGGAAAAACTCCCGGATTTTTTCCAGCACGCCGTTTTCGTCGTTGGATTTCGCCTCGAAACGGCAGACCGCTTTCAGTCCGGGATGGGCGTTCGCCATCGCATAGCTGTAATCGCATACGCGCATCATGCCGCAATCGTTCAGGTAATCTCCGAACGCCATGCACTCGGCCGGAGCGATCCCGAACTGCCGCTGCAATGCCTCGATCGCCACGCCCTTGTCCACGCCCGGATTCATCAGGTCCACCCAGCGGCTGCCGGAGAGGATCACCATGAAACCGTCCCGGAACCGTTCCAACCGCACATAACAGTTGCTCTCCGCGTCGACCGCATCGAACACTGCGACCTTGCAGATTTTGTCCTGCTTTGCCGCCTCCAGAATATCCGGCACGATTTCGAGCCGTTCGTAGTAGCGGCAGGCGTTTTCGAGAAAAAACGGATCGCGGCTTTCGGCATAAGCGGATTTGAGGCCGCAGAAAACCGGCTCGGCCCCCCTGATCGCCCGGATCGCCCGGAGCGGTTCCACCAGCCGGTCGAATCCGATCTCGCTGCAATAAACGTTCCGGTGATTCTCAAACACGATCGCGCCGTTTTCGCAGATGAAGGTCACTTCATCGCGCACCGGCTCGAACAGCTTCAGCAAATTGTAATACTGCCTCCCGCTCGACACCGCGAAACGCACGCCACGACGCTTCAACTCACGAACCACCGGGAACAGCCCCGGCGGCAACCGGTGCGAACTGTCCAGCAGCGTTCCATCCATATCGACTGCAATCAATCTGATCACGGCAAACTCCTCCTCTGTCGGAATGTGATCTATTAAGATACTCCGTTTCCGCCGAAATTTCCACAGAAACCTGTTTCGCCCCATTGAATTTTATTGAATCCATACTATATTACGCTTCCAAAACAAAACAATTAAATTATGGAAATGATATGAATCTCGAACCATTCTTCACCATGCACGCGCTGGTCGAAGAACTGCGGCGGCAGTGCGTGATCGATTACTGGGAGCAACGCCAGTCGGATGATCCGCTCGGGCAATTCGGCCCGCGTCAGCTCAATCAACTGATCGTGATCATGAACCACCAGCCCTGTGCGCTGCAGGATGTGATGCACCACACCGGGCTTTCGGCTCCGGCCGCTTCCGCGGCAGTGGACAAACTGGTCCGGGCCGGCATCGTCCACCGGGAGCTCAATCCGGAAAACCGCCGCAGCATCCGGCTCACCGTCGATCCGGAAATCCGCAAATCGCTCGACGAAATCGACCGGAATTTCCGCAGCCGGGTCGAGCAGCTGTTTCAAGCGGCAACTCCGGCGGAACTCGCCGCAATCGAAACGGTCGGCACCTTTCTCTCCACACTCCGCAGGCCGAAAGGGCATAAATCATGCTGAAAAAAGACAATGCCGCCTACACCCGCGGTTCCATCGAGGGAACCATGCTCAAAACCGGCTTCGCGATGCTGGCCGGAACTCTGGCGATGTCCGGCTACAACATCGCCGACACCTATTTCGTCGGGCAGCTGGGCAAGTCGCCGCTTGCCGCGATGGGGTTCACCTTCCCGGTCATCATGCTGATCGGCTGCCTGTTCCACGGCCTCGCCTCCGGCGTGATGACCACTTCGGCCCAGGCGCTCGGCGGCGGGCGCAAATCCAAGGCGGCCAAGCTGGTCACCTCCGGCGTACTGCTGATCTTCGCGATCTCCCTCGTGCTTGCGCTGCTCGGCATGAGCACGACCGGCTGGATCTTCGAAAAATTCGGTGCGACCGGCGAAACCCTCGAACAGGTCAAGGGCTATATGAACATCTGGTATTTCGGCTGTGCGACCGCCTCGCTGTCGATGACCGGCAACGACCTGCTGATCGCCGCCGGCGACTCCAAGGTGGCCAGCGGCATGATGATCGTCGGCATGATCATCAACGTGGTTTTCGACCCGCTGTTCATCTTCGGCTGGGGACCGGTTCCGGCGATGGGCATCCGGGGAGCGGCGCTGGCGACCATCGGCTCGCAGCTCGTCGCGACGATCGCGGTGCTGACGATCCTTTACAGGCGCCACGGCCTGCTCCGCTTCGAGCGGATTCCGTGGAAACGGCTTAAAAGCTCATGGAAGCTGATCATCCGGTTCGCCGTCCCCGCCTCCATCGGCATGCTGATGATGCCGATCGGTTCGGCGATCATCACGCGGATCACCGCCGCCTTCGGCGACACCGCCGTCGCCGCGACCGCCGCGGCCGGACGACTCGAAATGGTCGCGTTCATCTTCCCGATGGCGCTCGGCATTCCGCTGCTTTCCATGGTCGGGCAGAACTACGGCGCCCGGCTCTACAGCCGCATCCGCGTCTGCCGCCGTTTTTCGATGCGTTTCGCGTTCCTGTTTTTGCTGGCGATGGCGGTGATCTACTTCTTCACGGCACCGGCGCTGGTGCGCTTCTTCTCGCCGGACCGCGACGTGCAGAAGATCATGACGCTCTGCATGTACATTATTCCATGGGGATTCGGCATGATCGAAATCCACCGCTATTCGGGATTCTTCTTCACCGGCTGCGGCCGTCCCGCCGTGGCGGCGTGGCTGAATGCGCTGCGCATTCTCGGGCTGATGATTCCGCTGTCGCTGCTGGCGCTCTATCTGCATTCGCTCGAAGCGCTCTTCGCCGCCCGGCTGATCGCCGACGTCCTTGCCGGAGGAATCGGCTTCTGGCTCGCCCGCCGCATGACCCGACAGCTTCCGGAAGACGGCATGCCCCCGCCGGTCTACGCTCCGGTTTCCTTCAGCCGCTTCCTGCCGAACCGCCTCCAGGCCTTCGCCGCCGCCCAGGCCCACGTGGACAGCGCCAGCGACACGCAATAACGCGGAAATCCGGCGATTTTTTTGATTTTTCCGTTTTCTTCATGCAAGAAATCCCTTTCCGGCAGTGTATCACACTGCAAAGCGAAAGGGATTTTCTTTTACCGTGAAACAGCAAAAGGAGAAAGATGGACGGTCTGAAATGTCGCAGGCGGGAAAATAAATTTTCACTCATTGACCTGCCAATAGCGGAAAAAATGAACTTCTGGAACAAAGACCTCAATAACAACAAGATATATGCAGGTATTGTAAAAGAGCTCTGATTCATTGCCCCGCCTTCGCCGAAACAGCAGGACGTTGTAAAAAAAAGAGAAATGTAGTATCAGTTGAATTTGCATTGACGAATTTCTGAAGTACATTACAGGAGTTTTACCTTATATGGAAAGGAAGTAAACCAAAGCAAATTAAGAAATAAATTCTACAACTGAATACAGACGTCCCATCTGAACTACCACTTTACCAACAGCGTCTTGCAGAAAAACGGCTTGTCAGTATGCCATTATTTGGCATATCCTGATGATGTTTTTCTGCTCGCTGTGGTAGGCGAAGGTGGGGCATCTTTAGGATGTGCCTTTTTTTTTACGTGACACAACAGGAGAGCGGAAAATGTCATTTTGTTTCAAATGGAAATACATCAAAGAAACTATGCTATTTTTTTTATTATTCTCTTATAATATTGATGGAGCTAACTATTCGGACCCCTCTAGAGAAATTCCATTCGTATCTAGAGAAATTCCATTCGTAAAATTACGTGATGGCAGTTATTTGCGAGAAGTTACAGTTGAGAACATTACACTGAAAGGCATTTTTTTGTTACACAGGGAAGGCATAAAACGCATACTCCCCGATCATCTTACCAAGGAACAGCAAAAGTTGTTCAAATTTGAAATAGAAAAATATCATCGCTTGGTTTCAGCGCAGAAGATTGATCAAGAATTAAAGCTATACCAGCAAAAATCATCAAAAGAAGCAATTTCACTTTTGCGAGCACGAATTGCCAATGCCCCTGCTCCCCCCGACGTGTTACGAAAATATTTATATGATTTGGAGGCAAAATCAACTGCCGACACGGCCGAAGCAATAAGAAATGCACAACAGGAAACGCCATCCAGTCTGGTAGAAGCAATGCTGCAAAAAACAATAGATGAAAATCCATTTGCTGCAAATTTAGAGGAAATACAGCTTCTTTTGATCCAAACGCATGAAAAATCCATAAAACAAGAGGAGAGCAATCTTCGTAAAGCAATGGAAAATGTACTGCAAAATGAGAACAATCCGGATGCCATCTCATATCTACAAAATGCTATTGCCAGTAACCCTCGTGCAGCCAATATCGAACATGCAAAGCAATTATTGAAAACGTCAATTGGAAAAATGCAACGGCTAAAAAACGAGATGGAAACCAAAAAGGTTGCCGAAGTTATAAAATCTCTTGAAAATTATAGTGATTTTCAACAAATACCTGTTTTGCAAGAATTAATCCAACAGAACCCGCATGCAAGTAATTTGCAAAGTGCCAAACAGCTTCTCGCAGACCTTGAGAGAAAATTACGTGCTCAGCAAACACGATTATCCGAAGCGACTTATCAAGCATTAGTTCAAAGCCTTCGACAGCAATTGAACTGTAACTACAATACATTTAACGTTCCCGGTTCTTATTTTATACAGTGGGGAAAGATGACAGAAGATATTATACCCCAGACACAAACACAACATCGAGTTGTGTCTCTGGTTGTTCAGTTGGAATTGCTTCATGATTCTACTACAAATTTGAATCGACAGTCCTTATCGCTGGACAGTATGAGACAAGGACAACAGCTGAACAATGCCAAAGATCAAATTTGGACACAGCTGAAAAATATTTTACTTTAATAAATTAACGCAGTGTGCAAGTTTCAATATAATATTAAAATTCCAGCCAAAGCTTCATGGTATGAGTTGCGGAGTGCTATATTACTTTGTTGCAAAATGAAATTACCTGATGAAAGCTGATTATTTTAATAAATGGCATATACAACAAAAAAATCATTACTTGAGGCGATCCGAAACGGCGACGAGGTTTCATGGCACGAGTTCTATGAGATCTATCGTCCGCTGATCGTGGTACGTGGGCGGGACTACAAGCTCAACGTCGCCGAAATCGACGAGCTGGTTCAGTCGGTCATGCTGCGATTTTTCGACCGGAGCAAAAGTTTCGTCTATGACCGTTCCAAGGGAAAATTCCGGGACTACCTCGGGGTGATGATTTATCATTGTGCACTGAATATCATCCGTCAGCGGCGCAAAAATGAGGTCGATTGCGAAGCAGTGGAGTTGGAAGCCTATGACCATGACCGCTGGCAGGAGGAGTGGCGACAACATATCCTGACGCTGGCGATGAAGCAGTTGAAACTTCAACTGGAGGACTCCACCTTTCAGGCGTTTGAATTTTATGCGGTCAAAGGAGAATCCCCGGAAAAAGTGGCGAAATTCCTGAAAATCCCGGTCAATATGGTTTATGTCGCCAAGAGCCGGGCGCTTGCCAAACTCCGAAAAATCGTCAATCAATTGCGGGAGGAGGAATAATCATGCACTATACCATTTTCGAGCTCGACCAATACCGGAATCATGTCATGTCATGGTTTCGCCGCATTTTCTGCCGATTACACCTTCAGCATTGTCATCGTTGCCGGGAACGCCTGACTAGCTTAAGGCTGGACGACATGCTGATTCTTGATTTGAGAAAATCAGAACAAAAGATGAACATTCCGGAAAATCCGCTGGAGTATCACCGCCTCTGTGATATATTTCATGATGAAATGAAAGAACATAAATCAACGGTGTAAGCCATGAAAAAAATCATATTTTCTGTTGTTGCCGGATTGAGTATCTGTCTGACTGTTCCGGCTGCCGAAGCCAGAAGCAACCAGTACGGTCAACAGACCTATATCGTAACCGTAATGACGAAAAAGAGCGGCACGGTCAAGGTGGAGATTTCTGCGAGGAATGTTTCACAAGCCAGGGAGTTGGCGAAAAAACAATATCCCGGCGCAAAAATCGGAGCAGTGCTTCCGAAAAAATGATCGATATTCCCGACTATGAGATTTTGAAAAAATGCGGGCACGGCGCCTATGGCGAGGTATGGATCGCCCGTAACCGTGCCGGGTCTCTTGTCGCTTTGAAAACGATCGAAAAGTCGGAACAGATCGAAAAAGAACTCGCCGGACTCCGCTGTTATTCCCGGATTGCCGATTCTCCGCACCTGATCCGGCTTTTCCATATCGGGGAAATCGGGAATACTCTTTATTACACGATGGAGCTTGCCGACAACATCGGTTCCGAAGAACTTTATATTCCGGCGACGCTTGGAAATTTGCTGAACCGAAAAAAGCGTTTCACTCCCGCCGAAACCGTTGAGTTGGGAGAAAAACTGCTCTCCGGGTTGGAAACTCTGCATCAAGCCGGATTGGTTCACCGGGACATCAAGCCGGAAAATCTCCTCTACGTCAACGGCGAACCCAAACTTTCCGATATCGGGCTGGTACGTTCCGTTTCGCAATCGCTGAGTCTGGGCGGCACATTGGGTTTTATCCCCCCGGAGCGGTTGAAATCCGGTTCCGGCGGCAGGAGCAATGCCGATGACCTCTATGCTCTCGGCAAGGTTCTCTATTGCAGTCTGACCGGCAACAATGTGGAGGAGTATCCCTCGTTTCCTCTTTCATTGCTGAACGATGAATACAGCCATCTGAACAAAGTGATTCTGACTGCCTGCAACAAGAACCCCTCATTGCGATTCAAAACAGCCGGAGAGTTCAGAAATGCCCTGACCAACGGCATTCCCCGGCAAAAACGCTTATGGAGTACGCTTTTCAGAATGCGTTATTGGGGAATCGGCTTGCTGTTTTCAATGATACTCGGCAGTGCCTGGTTGCTTCTGAAACCGAAAATTGTTTTACCGTCTTCCCCGGAAAAGCCGTTGGAGCTCGGAGAAATCCAACACCGCACCTATTTTTCTTTGAATGTCACTGCAAACGATCCCGAGACGGACTCATCCCAAACCGGCTACGTTGATCCGGTATTCCGTAAATATTCTCCGCATAAACTGGATTTCGCTCCCCGCAGTCAGGAGGTTGTATTCAACCGTTTTTCAGGAGAAGAGTGGCAGAGCATTCAGCCCACAAACTTCTGGCAGGCCGGCAGCACGCTTCGCCTCTACGCCAATGCCGAGGGCGGCATACGGTTGACGCTGCCGCTGGACTATGCCTATGCGATTCGCTTTGAAATCGACTATTCCAAGCTCGAAGACCTGCTGATATTTCAAGTCGCCGCTCTGAACGCCAAAGGTTTCGACCGTTCGTTTTACCAATGGACATTGCAGAAAACACAGGGAAAATTAACTCTGAAACCATTGGAATATCAACCCGAGAACGGCGAACGCAAATTCCAGATCAAGCCGATCAAACAGCCGAAAGACACTCCCGGCTTCCACAAGGTCGAAATGCTCCAGACTTCAAAAATCTTCCGTCTATACATCGATGGCGAATTGGTTCTCTACGCTCCGAGCTTCTTCCGCGGAGGATATTTCACGATCCTCTATCAAGGAGCGGGAAACTCAAACTTTGTCGAGCTGAAAAACTTTGAACTGCTGAAAATTCTCCACGATCCGAAGTGCCCCCCGAGGAAACAATATAAACTGCCCAACGAGAGACTATAATGAAATTTACGTCAATAATACCGACTATTGTATGTCCATGATTTGGTGTTTGAGTGTAAGCGGTGGTGCCGGATGGTGTTTTCCGCAATTTCGGCATGAAAAAAGCCAAGCGGTGTAAACGCCTGGCTGATAAGATCAAACTGGAGCCAATAATCGGAATCGAACCGATGACCTATTCATACGGGTGAATTAGTTTTGAGCTTATTTTAATGTTTTGGGTTGCAAATAGGTTGCAATTGCACCAAAATTGGAATATCATTCCCACGTGTGCAAACGAGTGGAAACCAGTGAGAGCGAGGGAAGGTAACATAGGCAGACTCAAGGAAGGTAAACGGCGTGGAAACAATGCAGGCAGTGTCTATCTCTATCGCGGACGTTATGTTTTAATGTACATTGATCCAGTCAGCGGCAAGCGCAAAAAGAAAACCTTGACTGCCAAAGCCGATAAAGGTGTGGATCAAGCCATTACAGAAAAGTCGATAGCAGAGAAAGCCGCTGCCGAATTTCTCGCCGGAATCCAGAAGATTACCGCCATCGAATCCAAAGCTGAACTGATGGTGAAGGTAGCGGAGGCCAAAAAGCTCATCAATCGGACTCGGCTCAGTCTTTCCGACATCTGGACTGCTTTTGAATCCAGCCCGGAACGCCCGGACAGTGGCCCCGGCACCCTGAAGAAGTACAAGATTTTCTGTGACCGATTCACTACGTGGCTGAAGAAGAACCGTCGTGCCGAAGATGCCAGCTGGATTGATGCGGACACCGCCGCTGCATTCATGGCCTACCTTTGGGGAACCGGGATTTCCGAGGCCACCTACAACAGTTACCGTCAGGTACTGCAATTGATCTTCCGGATCGTGCTCAAAGAGGACGGCATGGAGAATCTTTTTGCCCGAATCTCCAAAAAGAGTGAGAATCCGCAGAGCCACCAAGATTTCACAGCCGAAGAAGTCAATCGGATTTTTCAGCAGCTCGCTCCGGCGAGTGGCTACAGGATGCTCCATTGCATCCGCAGCTTCGCCAGGCATTGCTCGAAGCCGAAGCCTGGCATAGCGAAAGCAGTTACATCCTTCCTGAAATCGCCGAACGTTATCGGAAGAATCCCTCCGGAATCGGTAAGGATATCAGCAAATTGATCAATTCCATCGGGCTTGACGCTACCATCGCTGCTCCCGAGCATGTCCGTACCAAGAAACTCGGCAACGGCAAAGAGAAGGTGAAGCGGCGCATCTGCCAGTACGACACGCACTCTTTCCGTCACAGCTTCGTCAGCTTTTGCGCCAATGCCGGAGTCCCAATGGCGATCGTCCAAGAGATCGTCGGGCACGGCAGCCCGGCCATGACCCGGCACTACTACCACATGGATCAGCTTGCGGCACAACGTGCCATCAACACGCTTCCGGCCATTGGAAAAGAAGCCCCAAGTACACAGGTTGCCGCTTTACGGCGCAAACTGCATCAGTTCATCGACACAGCAGATCTGTCACAACTTCAGTGTTTGCAAGAACAATTGCTTTCTGAACATCAGTCTATCCCCGCCGATATTATCGAGGCAGAAGCCCTTCCGGAGCCGGAAAATGCTCTTGCCATTACCCCGGAGCGTTTACAATATCTTCTTACTGATTACACCATTGAGGCCATTGGTCAGATTTTTGGCGTGACGGGTACAGCGCTCCGAAAACGGATGAAAAAATTCAACCTTTCCCGTCCTGCAAAACGAATTGTTTCAGGCGTGTTGTCCTCCGAGCAGATTACTGCTGCTCAATCCAAAATCAAACAAATATAAAATGCGACTTGAAATTCGTATAGGAAATGCTATTGTATTGCAGAAGAAGAAAATAACCATGTTTACCGAGGGGAAGTCCGATGATTCTGCGTGAAATACAACAACAACTGCTCAAGTTGGCCGCCATGTATCCGGTGGTCACGATTACCGGCCCCCGGCAGTCCGGCAAGACTACCCTTGCAAAGATGACGTTCCCGCAGTACCGGTACGTCAGTTTGGAGAATTTCGATATCCGGCAGATGGCCGAGGCCGACCCCAGGGGATTTCTGAAGAGCTACGCACCGCCGGTCATCTTCGATGAAATCCAGCGCGTCCCGAAGCTGTTGAGCTTCATTCAAACCGCAGTGGATGAAGACAAAAGCTATGGGCAGTATATCCTGACCGGCAGCCATCAACCGGCTTTGGGGGCCGGAGTTTCGCAGTCGTTGGCCGGGCGTACCGGTATTCTGCAACTGCTGCCGCTCTCCATTTCCGAGATGACTGCCTCCGGCATTACACTGGAGCGAGATCAGTACCTCTATTCCGGCTTCATGCCGCGTCTTTACGACACAACGCTTGATCCGAAGAACCTTTACCGCGATTACTTCTCGACCTATGTGGAGAAGGATGTGCGCCAGATGCTGAATATCAAGGACCTCAGCCAGTTTGAAACATTCGTGAAGCTGCTGGCGGGCCGTGTTGGACAACTGGTCAATATGGCTTCACTGGCGGGGGATGTGGGCGTATCGTCACAGACGCTCGCCCAGTGGCTTTCCGTACTGGAAGCCAGCTTTATCGTCTTTCAATTGCCGGGTTACTACGAGAACTTCGGCAAACGCCTGATCAAGAGCAAAAAACTCTACTTTACGGAAGTCGGTCTGGCGACATGGCTATTGGGCATCAACTCTCCTGAACAGGTTGCCCGTGATCCGCTGTTCGGCGGACTTTTTGAAAACATGGTAGTCATTGAGGCGCTGAAACAACGCTTCAACGCGGGCGAGACAGCGGAATTGTATTTCATTCGGGATTCGCAGGGGCTGGAGGCCGACCTCCTGTTCCGCAAGAACAATCAAACGCTGATTCCGGTGGAGATCAAAGGCGGCATGACCTGGAACAAGGACTTCTGCAAAAACCTTCTGAAGTTCCGCAAGCTGTCGGAAAAATTCCAGCCCGGTTTCGTCATCTATTCCGGTGATCTGACGCCGGAAATCGATGGCATCAGATTCCTCAACTTCAAAGATACCGGAACAGCAGTAAAATGAGCCGCTCCCCGGGTCATAACTGGTCAAGTCGACAGCAACGGAGGGTGACATGATCCTGACCCCGGAAGAGATCAAAGTGGTCAAAGACTTTTTGGCCCCAGCCGTGAAAAACGGCCTGCTTGACGGCAGACGCTTGAATGAACTTCTGAAACTGGCGGCTTCCGGCGGCGCGAGCCGACCGGAAGCGCCGGAGAAATTATACACCGTAAAGGAGGCTGCTGAACTACTCGGTTGCCATCCGAAATCAATCTACCGTTATTTTCGGGAGGGGCTTTTGCACAAAGTCCTGCTGGGTAAACGCGCCGTCCGAATATCCCAACAGGAAATTGAACATTTTCCTAAATAATCGACTTATTTTTTTGCGTCTCCACACCACGGAAAGTGATATGTTGTTTTGTATGTTGTTTAGTAAAATACGCTGAATATCGTGGAAAGAAATAAATTTATGTGGACAAATAAAATAACTCCTTCGGAAATTGATAAATTTACTATCGAATGGGTTAACCGAAGCTTCTATCAGCAGGAAAGAGCTTACAAATTTTCTGACTGTTTGGAATACTTGAGCAATCTGCAATTTCCCGCTTGAGCCAGTATAATTTTCTTCAATGACCCGGAATTAGTATTCCATATTCCGCCCATTTGCTTTCGTGGGCAGATATTGCCATATCCATTACCGATTTTTGAACAGGACTCCAACAATATCGAAAAGGCGCTCTCGAAAATCCCACAACAAATAAAAACTTATTTTCTTATCGCGCAGACCCATAGAGAAATGGTCAGCGATTGCTTTGAGCGGGCCAGCCGGATTGCTGAAAAATTTAATCATCTACAGAAGTTGCAATATATTGTTGCATTCCGTATAGAGGAACACTTAAAGTTAGTTGTTTCCGTTTTCACTCATCAGAAACTTTTTGAACAGCAGCAGAAGCTGTCTTTGGCACTGGACTATCGGCAGTTGACAAAGCATTCCCTTCCTAAGCTGGCTCCAATATTCCAGCCAGTCGGAAAGCTACTGGTATTTGAAACAACTCCGCATAACCGTGAAGTTCTTGCACAATATATCCAAATGGTACTGCAGCATAAAAACCTTCCGTTTGTTTGCGACATAATTGTCCCATTTCTTATGATTTCCGATGTTGGTGACTGCTTGCTTTCCCAGATACGCCACTATCACGGAGCCGATATCATCATAGAAAATGATTATATCCAATGGCAGGACAGCATTACCAGCCATACGGTCATCAGCTTTGCCAAGTCTGCAATAGAGGATACTGAAGTCTTGGTCGGGAAGTTTTGTCGTGAATTTTTTTCGCGTAAGGCACAGGTTCTGATCTGGGACAGTGAATTGATTCCCCGCCCAGATAGTCCCCTCGGTTTGTTTTTTCAAAAGCTATTAGAGGCCGGACGCCATGTCTGGCTGTGTTTGCATGGCGAAATTGACAACTTGGAGCTGAAGTGGCAGGAGAAGGTTTCAGTCATCAGAAAATCCGGTCGAAACGGACAACAACTTTTTATTACCAAACATACAACTGCCGGAATCGATAGCCGCCCAGAACAATACCGCAGCTCGGCAGACGCCCTGAGTGAAATATTCGGTAGCAAATATGCCAAACTGGTACGAATGATCCGGAGATCATCTGCCCAGGGGAAAAAAGAAAAAGAAATCGCCCAGCAGTTGAATCTGAGTATTTATACGTTACGGCAGATCAAGCGGCGGGCGGGCATTAGAGTAAATGCGCCGCTGAAACGGAAACGGCGTACCGGAATGGATAAAAAAAATTGCGGCGTTGAGGGGCTCCCTGCCAGTGAACGAAATCGCTCGGCGACTGAAGACGTCCCCGAGCTATATCAGAAAGCGTTTCATGGCACAGGATGCCGCGAACCAGAAATTGTTAACTCAGGTTACTGAGCCACCAACGCAGCAATTCATCCCGTATGATTAGAATTTTTCGGCATCCATCCCGGCGAAAACAAGCTTCCGGCGGGGTGGATTTTTCGCTGCCATCTTTGCGCTTCAGCTTATTCTTATCCTTAATGGAGCAGAGATTTTGAATCGTAGTCCAGCGCAGTGCGCCTCCGGTAAGCCGGTCAAGCTGAACGGCGGGAAAAACAGGAGGCCACTCCTTGCAAAATTGCTCGAACAGTTCATTATTGGTCATTGATAGCTTCCTTTCGTCTTAGCTGAAAGCCCGTCCTGATTTTGCATCGGATTGTCCATGGGAAATTCTTCATAATTTGTCGCCGGAAGTCTGGCTCAGCCTTCTGCTTGATTTTCCCTTGTTGGCAAAACAGTGTCCGCATATTCAACAATTCTCAGCGAAAGACTGGCAGCTGCTTGTGACCAAATATCCGCAACTGTCACACCGTCGCCCACATCCTGACTGCTGGTGAAAGTTATCAAGGCATACTGACTCCACATTTGTTGAGCCGTAGATTCTTTTTTGGGCAGTCAATTACTGTTTCCGAAAAGAAGATTTGGTTATCAGCAGATATACAGATAGCGAAAATAATGAGACCTTTATAGAAAATGATAATTGAATTTAGATGGACTGAAAGAGGTTGAAGCTACATTTTTTGAGCAGCGGCACTCAATATATTTTCCAATGCTTCCTTTTGTCGATAGGTAAGTGCATCGCGTTGTTCCCACGCTGTGCTGAATGCATCGAGTATTTGCCGGGCTTGTTCATGGCCTCTGCTTGCGGCTTCTCCCAGAATATTTCCGCAACTTATCTCCAAATCCGGAGTCATTGAATCGCCGGCCACAATCATTAAGTTCGCCGCCCATGCAACACCGGCATTAAGATTGCCGAGAAGAAAGCGTTGCTTGATATCTTCCAAGGCATCCCAAAAATCTTCCGTTTTATATACGGCTAAAAGCGCCCTGATTCTCTCTGCCGACAAATACAAGTCTGGATCCATCAGTTTCTCGCTTAATGAGGCCTCTGCTGGAACATCTGAACTCCGATTGGTCGAATCTAGTTTTTCTCCACAAAAGCGGCATTTGACAGCAACCGCTTTGATCGCTTCTCCGCAGAATGGACACTGCTTGGCTTCCGCTTTGTATGTGACGGAGTGGTTCGGCAGTGAACCGGAAAACATGGAACTATTTCCGGTAGCAGAATCGAATTTTCCTTCACTCATTGCATTGATTTGTCGCAAGATGGAATATACTGCATCGCTTCCCACCTGGGTCACTGAAAGTATTTTTTCTCCATTCAAACAGATGAAAGTTTTCAGAAATCCTTTTTGAGCACTGAATGAAATATTAGATGTCAAATGAATGAGTTGAGGCCTTTTATAAATCTCTTTCCATGCAAAATGATTCCTAGTTAAAATGATACCTTCACTTGCGCTTCCTAAAATTGTACCATCAAGAAGTAAGATCGTATCTTCCGGTTAGATTTTCCACCCGAAAGAAGTTAAAGCATTGTACAGTTTTGTTTTAGGAATATCTGGAGCAAGATAGATTTTATTTTCTCCTTAGAGGCATTGGAATTGACAAAATGGTATGCGCGCGAACATGTGCTGCTCTGCCTGATTCCGGCTCTCTTCATTGCCGGAGCGATCGGAGTATTCGTAAGTCAGGGCGCGGTAATGCGCTATCTCGGACCGAAAGCGAAAAAGGTGACGGCCTACGCGGCAGCTTCCGTTTCCGGCTCCATTCTGGCGGTCTGTTCCTGTACGATTCTGCCGCTTTTCGCCGGAATCTACAAACGCGGGGCGGGACTCGGTCCGGCGGCGGCATTTCTCTATTCCGGCCCGGCAATCAACATCATGGCAATCGTGTTGACTGCGCGGATTCTCGGGCTGGAGCTTGGCATCGCCCGCGCCGCCGGAGCAATCGCCATGAGTATTGCGATCGGCGTTTGCATGCATTGGCTGTTCCGCAAAGAAGAACTGGCGAAAGCCGCTGCCGCCGATGAGCCGGAATCGGACGATGGGCGTCCGTTGTGGCAGAATGTTCTTTACTTCGGCAGCATGGCGGCGATTCTGGTTTTCGCCAACTGGGGAAAGCCGGAGGGGAGTGACAGTGTATGGGCGGCAATCTGGAATATCAAATGGTATCTGACTTCCGCATCGGCACTTCTGCTCGGCGTCATGCTGGTACGTTATTTCGGAATGCCGCTGTGGCAGGTTGTAATCACGGCGATTCCGGTGGCGTTTCTCGCATTGCTTCTCCCGGCGTATCCGCTGCCGGCGTTTACTGCCGGCTTCCTCGGAATCGGCTTCTTTACCAGTACCTCGAAGAAACCGGAACTCCGAAACTGGTTTGAAACGAGTTGGGACTTCACCAAAAAAATTCTGCCGCTGCTGCTCTTCGGCGTATTGATCGCCGGTCTGCTGCTTGGCCGGGTGGGACAGGAGGGTTTGATCCCGAGTGAGTACGTGGAATGGGCGGTCGGCGGAAACTCCCTGGCGGCGAATTTCTTCGCTTCGTTCGCCGGAGCGTTCATGTACTTCGCAACTCTGACCGAAGTTCCGATTCTCGAAGGCTTGATCGGAGCCGGAATGGGCAAAGGCCCGGCACTCGCGCTGCTGCTGGCCGGACCGGCTTTGTCACTGCCGTCCATGCTGGTGATCAATCAGGTGATCGGTTTCCGGAAGACGGCGGCGTTCGTTGGACTGGTGGTGGTGTTTTCTACGGTCGCCGGATACTTGTACGGGAGCTTCTGAATGATGAATACGTTGCTGGATACACTCGGTTACTTCGGCTTTATCTTTCTGGAACTGGTGGTTTTGTTCCTGACGATCAGCGCGGCGGTGGCGCTCGCACTGCAATATATTCCGAAAGAGCGATTGAACCGATATCTGTCGCGCAAGGGACCAATGGGATATCTGCTGGCGGCGCTGCTCGGCAGCATAACGCCGTTTTGCGCCTGTTCGACGATTCCGCTTACGCTCGGCCTTCTGAATGCCGGAGTTTCCATCGGGCCGATTCTGACTTTCGTTCTGGTCTCCCCGCTGTTGAATCCGATTATCGTGGCGATGGTCTGGACACTGATGGGCTGGAAGGCGTGCCTGGTTTATTTCGTCGTCTGCTTCGCCGCCGCCCTGATCGGCGGCTGGCTGATGAACGTCTGCCGCGCCGAACGCTTCGTGCGCAAGGTCGCGGAACGGCATTCGGCTTCCTGCTGCAACGGCGAAGAGGAGACGGTTCCGGCGACCTTCAAAGGCAAACTCGCCGTTTCCTGCCGGAAAGCATACGACGACCTGCTCGGCGTTCTGATTTATCTGGTGATCGGCACCGCCATCGGAGCAACGATCTACGGTTATATCCCGCAGGAATGGATACTTGGAATCGCCGGACCGGACAATCTGTTTGCGGTTCCGCTGGCGGCGCTGATCGGGATTCCACTCTACATCCGTACCGAAAGCGCAATCCCCATCGGTCTTGCTCTGGTACAGAAAGGAATGAGTCTCGGCGCGGTGATCGCTCTGATCATCGGCGGCGCGGGTATGGCGATTCCGGAAATGTCGATGCTGCTTTCGATCTTCAGGGTCCGTGTGGTCGCCGCCATCGTCGCGCTGGTGTTTCTGACCGCAGTGATCGGCGGATATGTATTCAACTGGTTCATTCATTAATCCGAAACAGGAGTTTTATCATGAAAATGCAAATCTACGGAAGCGGTTGCGACAAGTGCCGGAAACTCGCGGCAAATGCGGAAACAGCGGCACGGGAGCTCGGCATTGAAATCGAACTCGAAAAGGTGAGCGATATCAACGCAATCACTGATGCCGGAGTGATGATGACCCCGGCGCTGGCAATCAACGGCAAGGTGGTTTCCTCCGGCAAGGTTCTGTCGCCGGAAGAAATCGGGAAACGGCTGACTGCCGCAATGACCGGAGCCAATACCCCGTGCTGCTGCGCCGGTTCCCCGGAAACAACGGCTCCGGATGCCTGCTGCTGTTCGTCGGCTGAAGAGAAGTCCGCTTCAGGAAGCTGTTGCGGCGGCAGCGGCGTATCCCGGAAAATTCTGACGGTGCTGCTGCTGGCGCTGATTCTGTTCAGCATTGCCGCAATGGTTGTCCGGGAGCTGAATTCCCGGCACGAGGATACCACCGCCGTATCGGTTCCGGCCGATGCCGTTGTTGTCTACTATTTTCATGGTACGCAGCGCTGCATGACCTGCAACCGGATTGAAGAACTGACGAAACAGGCGGTTCAGGAGAACTTTGCCGATCAGCTTGCGGATGGCAAGATTGTTTTCCGTTCGGTGAATGTGGATGATCCGGCCAAGGAACACTACATCCGGGACTTTCGGCTTTCCACCCGAACCGTGGTTATGCAGAAAGGTGACAGATATGAGAAGTTCGACCAGATCTGGAACCTCGTCCGTGAACCGGAACAATTCATGCAATATATCGGAAACGGTCTGGAGCGGATGTTGAAGTGATGGAATACGCTTTGGCAATCGGCTCCGCATTCTGGTTCGGAATCCTGACTTCAATCAGCCCGTGTCCGCTGGCGACCAACATCGCCGCAATCAGCTTTGTCGGACGCAAGATCGGTTCAGCTCCGGCGGTACTGGCAGCCGGAGTTCTGTATGCCTGCGGTCGAACCATCGCCTATGCGTCGCTTGGAATACTGCTGGCCGGTGGCTTGACGGCAGCGCCGGAGGTTTCCCATCTGCTGCAAAAGTATATGAATCTCCTGATAGGGCCGCTGCTGATTCTGGTCGCAATGGTACTTCTGAAGCTTCTGATGCTGCCCACGATTTCGGGTGGCATCGGTGAACGTCTGTGGATCAGGGTTGAACGGATGGGTATTGCCGGTGCCGGATTGCTCGGCATTATCTTTGCACTGTCGTTCTGCCCAACCTCGGCGGTTCTCTTCTTCGGGAGCCTGCTCCCGTTGGCGATCAAGTTCAACTCCGGGCTGTTGCTGCCCGCAATCTACGGGATGGCAACCGGCCTGCCGGTTTTGTTCTTTGCTTTTCTGCTGGCATTTGGAGTCAATCAGCTTGGCCGGACATATCACCGGCTGGCCATGTTCGAACTCTGGGCTCAGCGGATTACCGGAATCATATTTCTGCTGATCGGTTTGTACTTTACGTTTGCAGTAACTATGGGGATTACGATATGAGATGCGCCAATGTCAAAAAATGTGCCTGTCCGAAGAAGAATTGTCCGAATCATGGCGTCTGTTGCCGCTGTGTCACCAAACACCGGACAACGGACAGCCTGCCGTATTGCCTCTTTCTGGATAATGAAGGAGATAAGAGTGTCCGGAATTATTACCGCAAGCTGAAGGAGCGATTCGAAGACGAAAGATGAGAAAGACGTTTACCGCCGCCCTGCTGCAATATCCCGTTCAATTCCGGGTGATATTCCTGACCCACTTGTATTTGCGGTAATGCAGCATCACCCACGGAATCTTGCCCACCTCGTCCAGACAGGTGCAGGCGTAAACCACAAGCACCGGAAGATGAGAGAAGAATGCGCCGAGAAACGCACAGGGCAGCGCGATTCCCCACATGCAGACCGCCAGACTGTACACATCGAACAGCGTGTCCCCGCCGGAGGAGAAGATCCCGTTGATCACCACCGTGCAGACACAGCGCCCGATCATGTAGACCGAGAGAATCACGAACATGCCGACCAGATAGTGATGCGCCTGTTCGGTCAGCTCGAGACAACCGGAAACCAGCGGAATCGAACTCAAAATCACCAGCGTTGAGAGCCCGCCGATAAGGAACGCGAGAATCATCGCCTTCTGTCCGTAGGCTTTCCCGAGGGAGAGGTTCCCCGCCCCGAGCTCGTTGCCGATCAGAATGCCCGCGCCGGCGGCAATGCCGTTGCAGAGGCAGCACATCAAATCGCGCACCACCGCAGCGACCGCGTTGGCCGCCGCCGCGTCCGGCCCGAGATGCCCCATGATCGCCGTATACGAGGTGAATCCGATTCCCCAGAGCAGGAAACTCCCGAGCACCGGCAGCGTGTAGTGCCAGAAATCCCGGAACAACACCGCGTTAAACCGAAGCAATTCCCTGATTCTCAGCGGGATGAAGCTCTTCTCGTAACTTGAGACGATGCACCAGGCCAGTTCAATGACGCGGGCGATGACCGTTGCCAATGCGGCTCCGCGCACTCCCATCGCAGGCACCCCGAACCAGCCGAAGATGAAGACTGCGTTCAAAACGATGTTCAGAATCACCGCACCCGAACTGATCCATGCCGACCGGGAAGCATGTTCGCTCACGCGCATGATCGCAAGATAACACTGCGAAATGCCAGTCAGCAGATAAGACCAGCTTGCTACCCGCAGATACTCCGCGCCGATCTCCACAAGTTCCGGATCGTGGGCGAAAAGCAGCATGAGTTTTTCCGGAATAAAGCGGCAGCCGAGGAAGAACGCCGCCGAGACCAACACCGCTTCGTGGATACTCAGGCTGAAAATTTCGCCCATCTTCCTGAAGTCTCGCTTCCCCCAATACTGCGCACCGAGAATGCCGACGCCGCTGACAATCGCGCCGAGCAGCATATTCTGCACGAATTGAATCTGAGTGGCGAGCGAAACCGCCGCCATCGCATTCTGGCTGACCCGTCCGAGCATGATCGCATCGGCCGCCGCAGCAAGCGCGAGCATGAGGTTCTGCAAAGTGATCGGGAAAGCCAGCCGGAGCAGCTTCCGGTTGAACACCTGATCGCTGAATAACTCTTTCACATTCACTTCTGATCCATACCCTCGCGGTTATTCGCCTTCACCTTCCATTACCCACGCCGAATCCTTCCAACGCTTCCGGCGGAATTAATGTGGAAGATACACCGGGAAATCCATTTGTCAAGCCGAAGGTCAGCCAAGTATCGACAATTTGACACTCGACCGTTAAATCGTGTTTTTCGGAGAGTATAGACGCTTTCCACACCCATGAACCGCGTTGCCGGAATCCGGTCCGGCAGACGCCGTACTTCCGGAGATTGACAGTGCCGCTGCACCGTGCGAGAAACGAATCAGCTCATGTAAAGCGTTACGCTCAACCGTGAAGAACCATATTGACTAATTAATATTAGTATACTTATATACTTATCGTACATACATGATGGTTATGGTGACGCACGCTCATCTTCTGAAATCGAACATGAACGATCAATGACGGGTATCCTGTTGCGTTTGTCCATGCAGACAGAGTTAGAATCTCACTTTAATCTCTGAATTTTAATAATAAAGGGAGTTCCCAAGGGGTGGGAAACGAACCATAAAAGGCTGTTTTTACAGTGGGTTGCAATTGCACCGGATTTTTCTGCTTGGCGGGTTGCAGTTTACCCTCAAAATCGTGGTTGCAGTTTGGTTGCAGTTTGACGGAAATTAGAATGGAATCTGAGGGTAACGTGTGGTAACTGGCAATTTGGGTGAAAAAGAAGGAATCCAGCGAGGCTTGCTTCTGCAACCTGCTGGATTCCAGTGTTTTAAATTGGAGCCAATAATCGGAATCGAACCGATGACCTATTCATTACGAGTGAATTGCTCTACCGACTGAGCTATATTGGCATCACGTTTCTCAATATAGCAAGGTTTTGAAATTTTTAAAGTCGTTTGAGCAAAAAAAATTGAATTTTCTTGGTTGAAACTGTATAGTTATAACTCCAGTCGCCATTTGCGGAATTTTTTTTGAGGAATCATCATGATAATCGAACTTACCCTGCTCGCCTGTATCGGCGTGTTCATTTTTATTTTCAACAGCGTTGCAATGCGGCGCAGTCAGGTTGACCAGTGCCGTTTCCATATCGAGGCCCTGTTGAAACGGCGGCAGGAAGTGGCCCGCGAAATCGATCCGGAACTCGCCGCCGAACTGACCGGGCCGATCACGGAGTGGCTCAAGCTCGACTCCGAAACAGAACAGCAGCTCAATGCGCTCCCGGAACCGGCGGCGGAACAGCTCGCCGATTACCGCGAACTGGGCGAACTTCTCCGGCAGAAGCTGGAACATTACCGCAGCTGGTGCGCCGCTTACAACCGGGCCGTCACCGCCCCCCCGTTCTGCTGGCTGCCTAAAAACTCGAAGTTCAGTCAGCGCGAACTGTTCTGAGCTCCCGCGCCAGCGCCTTGCGGAACTTCACCAGATCGGTACACGGAATGCCGTCTTCCTCGATCGGCTCCGGGTAGTTCCGCAGAAAGAAGCCGCGGTCGGTATGGAACCGGCGGAATCCCATGCTCCGGTAAAAATGCTGATTGCCGATGCTGGAGTTTCCGGTGCCGACTTCCATCGCCCGGAAATTTTCCGCACAGCAGTCGCAGACATAGCCCAGCAGCAGCCTGCCGATTCCACGCCGCTGCCACGGCGGGGCCACCGCCAGATTCTTCAATTCACATACGCCCTCCCCCAGCGGCACCACCGCAGCGACCGCGATGCACGCCTTCCCGGAAAAGCAGCCGAAAAGCTCACTGCGCCCCAGGTATCTCCGGACCATTTCCCCGGAAGGGTCGGCCAGCAGCAGCAGTTCCCACGGCGGCTCCTCGCCGGCGGAAAACCGGCGGCATTCCACAGCTTCCATCAGAACTCCACTCCCATTACCACCAGCTTCTCAAACGGTTCAAAACCGAGCTTCCGGTAAAACCGGAAGGAAGGACAGCGCCGCGAGGTGTTCAGCAGGATGCCGTTCAAACCGCGTTTTTTCAGATCAGCCCGGATTTCCGCCATAAAGCGGCTGCCGAAGCCCCGGCGCTGAAATTCGCGTGCCAGACAGAGTTCATCCAGATAAAACTCCACACCTCTGATCCACGGCTTGGCAAAACCGATCGCGAAACCCGCCGGACGACCGCCCGACAACAGCACGTAACCGATGAATTCCCCGCCCGCGGCGTGGCGGCGGAAAAACCGCTCCACAGCCTCCGCCGACTCCACGGTTTCATTCCACGGCTCATTGGTATAGACATCCAGATAGATCCGGGCGCAGGCCGGAATCATCTCCGGCTCGAACCGGACTGTCCGAAGCTCTTCCTCCGACACTCCGGCCATCTACTCGACCTTGACCGCCTGAAGCTGGGCGCGCACGCAAAGCTCGGCGGCTTTGAAGGCGTGCTCCTGCGTCATCGCGTTTTCGGTGCGGTTGATGCAGTCGAGCACCAGCTTGCCGAAGTAGGGGAAGCCGACCTTGCCGGCGGCGTCGAAGTAGTGTTCGCCCTTGTTGTCCACCCAGAACACATGGTCGCCGCCTCCTTCCCGGGTCACATCGAGATATTTGCGCAATTCGATATACCCTTCGGTTCCGAGAATGAAGGTACGGCCGTCGCCCCAGGTGCGCAGCCCGTCCGGCGTGAACCAGTCCACCCGGAAGTAGCCGGTCGCGCCGTTATTGCCGACCAGCGTGGCGTCGCCGAAGTCGTCCAGTTCAGGATATTCGGGATGGTTGTAGTTCGCGATTTTGCTCGCGATGATCTTCGCGTCGGTCGCCCCGGTGTAGTACAAAAACTGTTCGATCTGGTGGCTGCCGATGTCGCACAGGATGCCGCCATAGCGGGCCCGCTCGAAAAACCACGCCGGACGGGAGGACGCGTTCAGCCGGTGCGGCCCCATTCCCAATACCTGAAGCACCCGCCCGATCGCCCCCTGTTCGATCAGCTGCCCGGCATAGACGGCGCTCTCGGACTGCAGCCGCTCGCTGAAGCAGACCATATATTTGCGGCCGGTCTCCCGGACGGCGGCCTTCGCGGCGTCGAGCTGTTCGAGCGAAATCAGCGGCGCTTTGTCAGTGAAGTAGTCCTTGCCCGCTTTCATCACCCGGATTCCGAGGGCGGCCCGGTCGCCGGTCACGCAGGCGCCGGCCACCAGTTTCACCTCCGGGTCCTCCAGAATCCGCGCTTCGGAGTCCGCCGCCGCGGCCTGCGGATACGCCTTGCGGTATGCGGCGACTTTTTCCGGATCGGGATCGTAGACCCACTTCAGGGTCGCGCCCGCTTCGAGCAGCCCGTTGGTCATGCCGTAGATATGGCCGTGGTCAAGACCGATCGCCGCAAACACGAATTCTCCGGGTTTCACCACCGGGTCCGGCTTGCCGACCGGGGCGTAATTCATACCGTCGCCTTTATTCATCGCTGTTTTCCTCTCTCTGGTTGTTGCGGATTGTTTTGCATCTGTTATAATAAAGCCGTTCCCGTCAAAAAGCAAGTGCGGGGCTCCGAAAAAACGACAGGCCCCTTTCACATCCCGGATGCCGGGCCGGGAATATCCAGCTCCCGGATGCGCAGGTTGCGGAACACCGTCCGTCCGCGTTCCGTAAACAGCCCCAATCCTCCCTCCGGGCAGCGGTAGCGGGTCACGCACAGGCACAGGCGGTCGTCGATGTAAAGCTCGATGTGTTCGTGGCGGGCGACCACCCGGAGGCGGTATTCACGGCCCGCTTCAAACGGGATCGTGCATCTCTCCGAATAATCCGCCTTGCGGAACCCCAGGAATTGCAGCTTGCCCCGCTCGCGGTCGAGCCGGATCAGGTCGCAGTCGGCGCGCGGGTCCTCCGCCATGCGGACCGCTACTCCGCCGCTTGCCGCGTCCTGCAGCGTCACGTCAACTTCAAAAATATAACTGCGTACTCCCGCCACGCCGAGCGGCAGAATGCGGAAGGTGTTGCGCCGCTCCAGCCCGATCGCGCCGTCCTCCCGGAATTCCACCGGCAGCGGACGCATCGGCCAGATCTGACTGTAGTCCTCACCGGCCAACTGCCGCAGCCGCTCCGGGTCGACCGGAATCTCCCGCTTCACCAGTTGCTCCACCCGGTCGCAGTAGGCCAGCTCCAGCCGGTCGCCGGTCGTGCGCAGCAGCTTCGGGGTGGTCAGCGTGCCGAGATGGGCGTCGGCGTGGTCGACGCGCCCGAGATTCTCCCGATCCGTATACATGCAGTACAATCCGCCCTCAAATTCCAGATGACGCAGCGACAGCGGGCCGCCCATGCGGGCGGTGCCGATCAGGGAGTTGTCCGCAAGCTCCACGAAAGGGCCGCGCGGCGAATCCGCGACCGCGTAAACGGTTCCGAAGTTCCACTCCGGCTCTGTGAAATCATTCAAACTGCCGTATACCATGCCGGTCAGGCAGATCAGATACCAACGCCCGTTCAGTTCAAACACATCCGGCACCTCCACGCAGGCGTGCCGGGTGCCTGCGAACACCGGCGGCTGCTGTTCCCAACGGATCAGATCGGGACTCCATGCCAGACCGATCGCCGCGGCCTCCCCCTGATCGGCGCCGGGCCGCCGCGTCGCGAAATAGCCGTACCAGCCCGGCCGGTCCGGGGCGGGAATGACCATCATATCCCGGCAGTCGACCACGCCCGGAGTCGGAGCGGCGGCGGTGCAGTACCAACGCGGGTCCGACCTCAGCACCGGGTTGCCGGAGTAACGTTCAAAGTGAACTCCATCCTCCGAACGCGCCAGCCCGATCGCCTGAATCCGGCCGTCGGAGGCGCTGCCGCGCATCGTGTAAAAGAGGTTGAGCCGGCCGTTGTGCGGGACGGCACAGCCGGTCCACGCCTGCCGGTCGTCGTCGTCCCGCACCGCCTCCGATGGCGGCAGCACGGACGGAAGCTCTTTCCAGTGGAGCAGGTCATTGCTGATTGCATGTCCCATCGGGCAGAGGTTCCAGTCGCCGTCCTCCGGCCGTTCAGGCTGCTGCAAATGAAACAGATGCACCGTTCCGGCGCCGTCGGCAACACACCACGGGTCCCACACCCACATTCCCTTCGGGCGATAATTCATACCGGCAAGCCTCCCCGCTTATTGAATGGTTGAACAGGAGGTAACATATCCCGCGCGCCGGTCTTTTCAAACCGTTTTTCTCCATTCCCCCTTGCTTTTTTCCAGTTTGGCCGGTATCTTGTCCCTGACGGTAAACTATTAAAGGAAACAGTATATGCAGAGAAAAATCGAATTGCCCGCATGGCTCTTTCTGGTTCTGATCTTCCTGCTCTTCCTCAATACCGCGGGCCACTGGTGGTTGAACCGGCGAAATGCGGAATGGCGCAACGCCTGCGCCGCCGCCGGGATTTCACAATTCAGGCGCTCCCTGGAAAAACGGGAATACGGACTCTACTGCCGCAAAAATCAGCAGGAAGCGATTCTGCTGGAAACTTTTTCCGTCCCTCGCGACGGCCATGCCCGCATCATTCTGCAAAATATGGATCAGGAAAAGTTCCGTTTCACACTGTACCAGAAAAATATCGCCCAGACGCTTCAGGTGGAAAACCCGCTTTACACCAACGAATACAAGGTCGTCGGCGTTTCTTTCCCGAAAGGAAGCCTGATGGCGGTGGAAGTTCCCGCCGCGCCGCGCGGCAGCGAGGTTTCGTTCCCGGTTCCGCCGGAAAAGCGCGACCGGTACGAGTTTTACCTCACGCCGCTCTCCGAACAGTAATCTCTCCAGCTCCCATATCCCGCCGTCATTTCATTTGACGCCCATTATTACTACGTAGTAAAAATATTGATTTCTTTCGAGAAAAACCCTGTATTTCACATATTTTTCAAAAAATATCCTGCACAGGTATTGACAAACGAAGCTGTTTTTGGTATAATATTACTACGTATACCAAGAGTAATTTCAAATCACAGGGCATTTTCCCTCATGGTCATCAATCAGAAATTCATCGCGGAAAAAGCGGGAGTCAGCCAGAAGACGGTTTCGCTCTTTTTCAACACGCCGGACGTGCTCTCGGAAAACACCCGCGAGAAAGTGCGCAGCGTGGTCAGGCAATACAACTATTTCCCCAATCAGGCGGCGCGCTCCATGCGCTGCAACAGCTTCCGGCGCATCGCCTGCGTGATCCCCCAGTACGGAGCGCGCAAGCACCTGCAGCATCCCCAGCTCATCACCTATCTGGACGGCATCTCCTCGACCCTGTCGAAACAGGGATACTCGCTGGTATTCGAACCGGTCTATATCGAGATGGTCAACGACCGGATTGAATTCCCCGACTTCTTTGAAACGATCTCCGTCGACGGCATCATCGGCCTCTGCTGCGGCTGGATTCCGCCGGAGCTCGATCAGCGCGTCAACAGCTTCGGACTGCCCGTCGTCTGGCTGAACCGCGCGGCGGACGATCCCCGTCTCGCGTGCATTCCGATCGACGAACGTTCCGGTGTCCGGCAGATGGTCCGCCACCTGCGCGAAGCAGGGCACAGGCGCATCGGCTGGTTCGGGCCTGATTTCAGCGCCGATCGCAAACACCATTCCGCGCAGGAGCGTTACGCGGCACTGACCGCCGAACTGACCGCGGCAGGCGGAGTGCTTTCCCTCTCGATGTTCTACCGGAACGGAGCGGAAATCGAAGGGCTGGCCCGCACCCTCTCATCCAAATCCGGCGAAATCGACGCGCTGGTCTGCTACGATTCGGGAGGGCGCAATGTCCTGTACACCACACTGCTGCGCGAACATTGCACCCCGGAGCGTGTGCCCGTCCTGCATTTCGCCTCGGAATGGGAGCTGCGCGACTACGGCAGCTATGACGGTTTTGTCGAACTGCCGGAATTCAGGCTCGGCGAACTTGGGGCCGAATATATCCTCGCCAGGCTCGCCGGCCGGGAAACCGCCGTTTTTTTGCAGCCGCCGGCCGGTGAATTCCGGCTGAAACCGCTTTATTAATCCAAAATCGTGGAGGCTTGTCCGTGAGAAACATTCCGATTATCCTGTCACTTCTCTTTTGCATCCAGCAGGCGCTGTGCGGCGCGGAGACCATCCTGCACAGCACCTTCGACAAAACCGGGAAAAGCATCGTGAACAACCTCCAAAGCAAGGGTCTCGGCTATTTCAGGGGGGCGCTCCCTCCCGGCTGGCAGGAAAATTTCACCGGCTGGAACCGTTCCGTCTGCACCACCGCTTCACACCGCGACGCGGGCGGCGGTTTCCTGCGCTTCCGCATCGAGAAAACGGTCATCAGGCCGCCCCAGTTCTTCGCGCCGCTCCCGGAACTTCAGGTTCCCGCGACCTACCGGCTGACCGCCCGGATGCGCAACCGGGCCGAGGGAGCCCCGTCGCTGTCGCTGCGGCTCATCGGAGCACCGTACACCACCTTCCACGCCTGTACGCTCGGCCGGAGCGGCGCGTGGGAGACGGTCACTTCCGTTTTCACGCTGAAGGAAAAGCCGCAGTCGTCGACGGGCCTGTATTTGTTCGCCGACGGCACGGGAAATTTCGACATGCGGAGCATCACACTGGAAAAACTCACCCCCGAGGAGGCGCAGGCCGCATTCGCCGCGCAGGCCGCCGCCGGAACCGCCCGGCTCCGCCGCCCGCCAGCCGACGCCCGGAACTATCTGCGCAACTCCCGGCTCCCGCTCGGCCTGCAAAGCGGCTGGCTGCGCCACCGGGACGCCTTTCAGGGGACGATCCGGGCGGACAGCGCCTCGCCGGGTCCCTCCGGAGAGCCCTCCCTGCAGCTGAGTTCGCTCCCCGGAAAGCAGCTCGGCATCTGCTCCGAACCTTTCAATGTCCCCGATCCGCGCCAGCGCAGCGCGTTCTCCTTCTCCTACAGGGGAAGCGGCAATTACACCGCTTCGATCATCAGCGAGAACCGCGCCCTCGCCTCACTCAAACTGCCTCCGTCGGCGGAGTGGAAGCGCGTTGCCATTCCTTTCGATGCGCCGGCCGACGCGTGGGCGATGACATTGCAGGTCGTCGGCACGGGGAAAATCAACCTTGATGCGTTCCGCGCGGCCTCCGAACATGAGACAGCATACGCGGCGGCGGGCGAATGCGAGGTCGCGCTGGCGCTTCCCGAAAGCGAACTGTCAGGTTCCCGCATCCAGTTCACGGATGAGCCGGCCCGCTTCCGGTATCATGTCACCGGGAATTTCCGGGGCGCCGAGCTGCGGCTGCAGGCCGTCAATCTGTATGGAGAGCGCCGCCAGCTGCAAACGGTCGAACTCGACGACGACAGGCGCGGCGGAACCGCCGACTTCGGGCTTTTCCCGGAAAAGCCGCTGGGCATGTTCCGTGTGGAAGCGCAGGTGTTCCGCAACGGGAAGCCCGTTTCGCCGCCGAACGAGCTGGTGATCACCCGTCTGGAGCGGCCGGTCCATCAGGGGCGCGACGGCCATGATTCCCCGTTCGGCATCCATGTAAGCGGCAGCGCCGATTCGATCCGCGCGGTCAAGGCCGCCGGCATCAACCATGCCCGAATGCACGACGCCGCGCTGAACTACATCGGCTGGGCCTTCCTCGAACCCGAAAAAGGCAAATGGCGTTTTTTTGACGATGAGATCGCCGCCTTCCGCGACAACCATATCCGGCTTTTCGCGGAGCTCGGCACCGCCCCGCGCTGGGCGAGCTTCCTGAGCCGCACCCGGACGGACGGCATGCCCTCCCCGGGTTACTGGGGCAACTACTTCCTGCCGCTGAACCAGCAGGACTACGCGAACTACGTCCGCACCGTCGTCTCCCGCTACCGGGGAGTCATCGACGAATACTTCGTGTGGAACGAACCGTGGCTCGGCTCCTTTTTCGCCGTCGGCTACGACCGCAGCCGTCCCGGCGGCTTCATCCGGCCGGAAAATCCGCACGCGGCGTTCACCGAACTCTGCCGGACCGCTTTCCGCGCGGCGAAGGAGGCCGATCCGAATGTCAGGATATCCGGCTTCAACACCTCCGCCGGCAACAGCGCTTGGACGCAGGGTGTTTACGACGCCGGCGGCTTCGACTGGTGCGACATGGTGGACTTCCACTTCTACACGCCGCGCATGACCGGCTTTCCGGACGACGAGTGCCGGACGGCCGTGGATACCGCGACCGGCTGCATCGCCGCCCGGCGGGGCGGTAAAATCGGCAAGCCCGTCTACATGTCCGAAGGCCAGGGGGCCAGCTTTTCGGTCTCCGGCGGCGGCAGCTCCCTGCGCTACGCCGGAATGTACCGCCATACCGTTCCGTGGGAGAACCGGGAGGATTTCACCCGGCTCGCCGACAACAACGTCCGTTACGTGGTCTCCCTGCTCGGCGCCGGAGTGAAACGGATTTTCCTGTACTCGGCGCACTGCTACAAGGATCTGGCGTCGGCTCCGAGTTTCCTTGTCCTGTTCAACGCGGACGGCTACCCGCATCCGATGCTCGCGGCCCATTCGGCGATGGCCCGCCGCCTTGAAAATACGCAATTCCGCCGGGTGCGCCAACTCGCCGACGGCCTGTACCTCTGGCTGTTCCAGGGAGAAGGCCGCTCGGCGGCGGTCATCTCCAAACGCAGCACCGCCGCCGGAGGCACCGTCAACACCCGCCTTTCCTCCGTGAAAGCGGCCGACCTGTACGGCAATCCCCTCGCCTTTCCGCTCCGTCCCGAAGATTACGGTAATCTATCTGGAAGCTCCCGAAAGCATCGACAAACTCGAACATTCCATCACTTTCACCCAAGGAGATGGTATGATAAATAACTGACATTCGCGGTTTCAGCTTGCGGCGTGTAATTTATGGCGATTAACTTACACGTTTGGAAGCGGACAGGTTGCAGACTGAATTTTTAGTTGAGGCGGTATCGGTAACGATATCGACCCCGGGAAGGAGATTAGTCAGATCTGTAAACCAGAGCGCCACCGTAGAGAGCGATAGATAACTATCGACTACTCTGTATGGGAGGATGGTGAGGCCGTGACAGCAGTTCCGCTTCGATTCGTGACAAACGGATGGAGGCAGAGATTGATGACAAATTTTGTTGGAGTGGATTTGCACCGTAACAATTTCACCTATTGCATTCGTGTAAATGGGGAAGAACGGAAAATCGGGAAGTGTGAGATTACCGAACTGAAAGGCTTTGCCGCAATGCTCGGTCCAAACACGGCAATGGCGGTGGAGGCGACCGGCAATACATTCATGTTTTGCAGCTCGCTGAGAGCTTATGTCGGGCGACTGGTGGTGGTGAATCCATCACAGTTCAAAGTCATCAGCATGTCCACCAAAAAGACGGACAAACATGACGCAAAAGTGTTGGCGGAGTTCCTGGAAAAGGATATGCTGCCGGAGGTAAGGATGAAAGACGATTTGCAGGCGAAAATTTCAAGTTTGACGCAGACCAGGGAAAAACTGGTTCAGTTGCGTACCGTCTTGAAAAACAAAGTCAACAATCTGTTAGCGGCTAACTTCATCGTGTTGAAACGGGAAGAATTGTCCACGGAGAAAGGGCTTGTGAAAGCATTGAGTTATCGCATCGACCCGATCACCGACACGGAAATGCTGGTGGTTGTCGAACAGATTCGCAGTCTGAACAAAAGCATTGAAAAACTGGATAAGGCGATTGAGGATCACGGCAGCAAAATGGACGGCTTCAGTAACTTGAAATCCATCAAGGGAATCGGCACAAAAGGCGCGGCGATTCTGTTGGCGACAATCGGCAATATCCATGATTTCCGTTCATCGAAACATCTGGCTGCTTATATCGGGATCGTGCCGAGAGTGAGCAATTCCAACGATACGGTATGCCACGGTAGAATCACCAAAAACGGCAGCAAAACTGCACGAACCGCATTGGTTCAATGTGCTCTGATTGCAAAACGGTACAGCCCGTATCTCAATGCCTTTCATGAATCGGTGAAAAGTCGGCGGGGAGGAGCAAAAGCCAATATCGCCTTGGCTCGCAAATTCCTCGATATCGTGTATAAAACATTAAAAAACAACTGGATGTTTGAGGACTTTTCTCAATTCAAACTCGTAAAAAATTGAGCTTTTCTCGACATCGAAGTGGAAATTTATCATGGGAGAATAATATGAAACATTCCGCCTCACACTTCACGCTGATTGAATTGCTCGTAGTGATAGCTATTATCGCGATTCTGGCAAGTATGCTGCTTCCGGCGCTGAACGCGGCCCGGGAACGGGCGAACGCGATCAAATGCACCGGCAACCTGAAACAGATCGGTTTCGCCATGAACCTCTATCACGGGGCCAACATGGACTATTTCCCGCCCGCCTGCGTCACGGTCTCCTCCGTCTGGATTTCGTGGGATGATGCGCTGGGAGCGGGCTATGACGGCAGAAACCTGACGCTGGATGAGATGAAGCAGCAGACCATCCCGGTGGAATTGGTCAATCCCCTCTATCAGTGCCCCGGCGACAAAAGCACTGACGCCAAACGCCGCAGCTATTCCATCACCCGCGTAAACAACTGCGGCAACCTGAACGGGCTTGGGACCGCCGGACTGACCAATGGCAGCGCTTCCATCAAAACCGGCCGGTTGAAAGCCCCTTCCCGGACCTTCTCCATCGTGGAACGGGATGCTTCAAGGCAGGGAAATGACAGCGCCTCCAACATCGACAACCCCAACCAGCAGCTGCTCGAACGGCACGGCAGCAACCTCAACTATCTTTTCTGCGACGGGCATGTCGGCTCTTTCAAGCCCCTGATGACGATCAGCACGGCGACGGCCTCCGCTTCCCCGGACAAACCTTTCGGAATGTGGACGATCGCCGCGGACGACTGACCGGAAAATACGGCCGGTACGGGAAAAATCCCATACCGGCCTGTCCCCCGGCCAAGCTCCTTACTTCAGAGCCGCCGCGATATCCGCGATCAGTTTCACCGCGCCGTCGGCGTTGCCGTCGGCCACATGTCTGACCATCGCGCTGCCGACCACCACCGCATCGGCATGGGCGGCGACCGCCTTCGCCATCTCCGGCGTCGAAATCCCGAAGCCCGCCGCCACCGGCAGCGGCAGCAGTTTGCGGACGGCTTCGAGTTCCCCCGCCAGTTCCGGAGGCAGCGAGGTACGCACTCCGGTCACGCCGCGCACGGTGATGTAGTAGATGAAGCCGCCGCAGCCCGCCGCGATCCGCTTTGCCCGCTCCGGCGGCGTCGCGGGAGAAACCAGCGGAATCAGGTCGATGCCGTATTTTTCACACACCGGAACCAGTTCGCCGCGCTCCTCAAGCGGCAGGTCCACCGCCAGCACGCCGTCGATTCCGGCGGCGGCCAGTTCTCCGCCGAGCTTGTCGAGGCCGCGATTCAGCAGCACATTGTAGTAACTGAAGAGGATCAGCGGAGTTTCGGGATACTTCGCCCGGATTCGCCCGGCGATCGCCAGCACGTCGTCGAACTTCGCCCCGGCGGCCAATGCGAGCTGCCCCGCCTTCTGGATCACCGGCCCGTCGGCCATCGGGTCCGAAAACGGCACGCCAAGTTCGATCATATCCGCGCCGTTTGCGATCAGGCGGTCGATCACCGCCTCGCTTTCAGCCGGAGACGGACAGCCGACCGTCGCGTAAACCACCAGAGCCGCGCGCTTCTCACTGCGGCAGCGTTCAAACGTCTTATCGATCCGGGTACTCATTTCGCTTTCTCCTGATTCATTTTATAGTTGCGGATGTTGTCCATGTCCTTGTCGCCCCGACCGGAGAGACAGACGATGATCGCGTCCTCCCTGCCGTAATTCTTCGCGACTTTCAACGCCTCGGCGACCGCGTGGCTGGATTCCAGCGCCGGGATGATCCCCTCCTGCCGCGAAAGCAGGTCGAAAGCGGCGACCGCCTCGTCGTCGTTGATCGTGGTGTAGCGCACCCGGCCGGTATCGGCCAGATAGCTGTGCTCCGGCCCGACGCCGGGGTAGTCCAGCCCCGCCGAAACCGAGTACGCCTCGACGATCTGGCCGTCGTCCGTCTGCAGCAGATAGGTCTTGCAGCCGTGCAGCACCCCCACCCTGCCGCCGCAGATGCTGGCGGCGTGTTCGCCGGTTTCGACGCCCCGGCCTCCCGCCTCCACGCCGGTCAGCTTCACCTCCCTGTCATCGAGGAATCCGGCGAACATTCCGAGCGCGTTGCTGCCGCCGCCGACGCAGGCGAGCACCTCCTTCGGCAGCTTGCCGGTCTTGGCGAGAATCTGGCGGCGGCTCTCAATGCCGATCACCGACTGGAACTCCTTCACCATCGCCGGATACGGATGCGGCCCGGCCACGGTGCCGATCACATAAAAGGTGTTTTCGGAAGTCGCGACCCAGTTGCGGATCGCCTCGTTCATCGCATCCTTCAGCGTCGCCGAACCGGTCGTGACCGGAATCACCCGCGCCCCCAGCGTTTTCATGCGCTCCACATTCGGCGCCTGCCGCTCGACGTCGACCGCGCCCATGAACACGTCGCACTCCATCCCGAACAGCGCCGCGACGGTCGCGGTGCCGACGCCGTGCATCCCCGCGCCGGTCTCCGCGATCAGCCGGGTCTTGCCCATCCGCCGCGCCAGCAGCGCCTGCCCGATGGTGTTGTTGATCTTGTGCGCGCCGGTATGGTTCAGGTCCTCGCGCTTCAGATAGATTTTCGCGCCGCCCGCGTAGTCGCTGAGCCGCTTCGCGTAGTAGAGCGGGGATTCGCGCCCGACGTAGTCTGCCAGCAGATACTGCATTTCACGCCGGAACTCCGGATCCTCCTTCGCTTTCAGGTACTCGCGTTCGAGTTCGATCAACGTGGGCATCAACGTTTCGGCGATATACTGGCCGCCGTAAATACCGAAATGGGAATTCATTTTCTTATCTCCTTGAAAAATTCTCGCATTTTATCTTCCGACTTGATTCCCGGCGCCTCCTCCAGTGAACTGGAGAGATCCACGCCGTAAGGTTTTACCGTTTCCACCGCGTCGCGGATGTTGCCGCTCCGCAGCCCGCCGGCCAGCATGATCCGCCATCGCTTCGCGGCCAGCGCCGCCAAGCGCCAGTCGCACATACCGCCGCTGCCGCCCGAAGCCGCGTCGAACAGGAAGCGCTCCACGTCGTACCGCTCCAGCATTTCCAGTTCGCGTTCCGTTTCCACATGAACCGCTTTCCAGACCGGCATCCCCAGCCGGGCGGCGAACTCCGGCGTTTCGGCTCCGTGCAGCTGGACCACATCGAGATTGCCTGCCGCGATCCGCCGGATCGTCTCCACCGACTCATTCACGAACACCCCGACCCGGCGGACGTGCTCCGGCAGGCAGCGGGTCAGTTCCGGCAGCAGTTCCGGCGGCACATGCCGCGGCGAGGCGGGAGCCAGCACGAAACCGACATACTCCGCGCCCAGCTCGACCGCCAATTCGACATCGCACCGCCGGGTCAGGCCGCAGATTTTCACTTCGCAATGAGTTCGCATAACTTCTCTCCCGGCGACGCGGCCCGCATCAGGGTTTCCCCGATCAGGAACGCATCGGCTCCGAGCCGCTTCATCTGCTTCAGGTCGGCATTGGATTTCAGCGCACTCTCCGAAACCCGCACCTTATCCGCCGGAATCCGCCCCATCAGCTCCGCGACGACGCCGAGATCGGTAGCGAAAGTGGAGAGGTTGCGCGCGTTGACTCCGACGATCGCAGCGCCGTTGTCGAGCAGCATCGCGATCTCCCCGGCGGTATGCGCTTCGGAAAGCACCGCCAGACCGAGCGACTCCGCGAACTTCTGCAGCCGCCGGTACTCCGCCGGAGAAAGCATCGCCGCGATCAGCAGCACTGCATCCGCCCCGGCCGCCCGCGCTTCGAGGATCTGGTATTCGTCGTAGATGAAATCCTTGCGCAGCAGCGGAAGCTCCACGGCTTTCCGCGCCCGCTCCAGATTTTCCAGCCCGCCGAGGAAGTAGTTGCGTTCGGTCAACACCGACAGCGCGGCGGCCCCGGAACGTTCCAGTTCGGCGGCCAGCGTTTCCACCTCCAGCGGCTGCCGGATGATCCCTTTCGACGGCGACGCGGCTTTCAATTCCGCGATCACCCGCATTCCGGGGGCGGTCAGCGCCGCCCGGAAATCCCGGACCGGCGGCAGGCCGTCGAGTTTCCGCTCCAGCTCCGCCGCCGGAACCGCCGTTTTGCGGAGGGCCAGCTCGCGGCGGCTCGCGGCGACGATCTTCTCAAGCACGCGTTCCATGACTCACCTCGATCAGGGTTTTCAGTTTGCCGAGCGCCGCGCCGGAGTCGATCGAACCGGCGGCCTTGCGGATGCCCTCCTCCAGCGTTTCGGCTCCGCCCGCGACATAGATGGTCGCGCCGGCGTTCAGCAGCACGGCGGCGCGCGGCGCTCCCTGATCGGAGCCGTCCAGCACCGACAGCAGGATTTCGGCGTTGCGCTGCGGATCGCCGCCTTTCAGCTCCTTCGCGTCGTAGGTGCGCTCCAGCAGCATCTCCGGCAGCAGTTCGCGGGTGCGGATCGCGCCGTCCCGCAGCTCCGAGATCCGGGTCGGCGCGGCGCAACTGATCTCGTCGATGCCGTCCAGCCCGTGCACCACCATCGCCCGGCGCACGCCCAGCTCCAGCAAGGCTCCGGCGAACAGTTCGGTCATTTCGGGCGCGAACACCCCAAGCACAATCGAACGCGCCCCGGCGGGGTTGCACAAGGGTCCAAGCATATTGAAAATCGTGCGAATCCTGAGCTCGCGCCGGATCACCGCGACATTCGCCAGCACCGGGTGCAGTTTCTGCGCGTACAGAAAACCGATGCCGTGTTCACTGATCGCGTATTCGATCACCGACGGCGGCGCATCGAGGTTGCAGCCGAGCGCATTCAGCACATCGGCGGAACCGCATCTGCTGCTGGCGGCGCGGTTGCCGTGCTTCGCGACCGTGACCCCGGCCCCGGCGGCGACGAACGCGCTGGCAGTCGAAATGTTGAAGCTGTCGGAACCGTCGCCGCCGGTGCCGACCACGTCCACCACCTCCCGTCCGCCGCAGTCGATGAAAGCCGCCGCGCGGCGCAGCATCCGGGCCGCGCCGACCAGTTCGGCACAGGATTCGCCCTTCATCCGCAGTGCGGCCAGAAACGCGCCGATCTGCGAATGCGCGACCTCTCCGCCGGTGATCACCCGGAACGCCTCCTCCATTTCGGCGGGCGTCAGGTCGCGCCGGGCGAGGACCTTGTTCAGATACTTCGTCAGCATCGCGTCACCTCCCCAGCCGGCGGGCGTTGACCAGTTCAAGGAAATTCGCCAGCTGCCGTTTTCCGGTCGAAGTCAGGATCGATTCGGGGTGATACTGAATCCCCTCGATCAGCGCCTCCTTGTGGCGGATGCCCATCACTTCACCGTCCTCGCTGCGGGCGGTGACCTCCAATTCCGGCGGCAGCGTCGTTTCATCAAGCGCCAGCGAGTGGTAGCGCACCGCCTTGAACGGCGAACTCAGCCCCGTGAACAGCCCCCTGCCGTCGTGGTCCACCGTCGAGACCTTGCCATGCATGATCCGCTTCGCGTGGATCACCTGCATTCCGAACGCCTGCCCGATCGCCTGATGGCCGAGGCAGACGCCGAACATCGGCACCTTGCCGGCGGCGGCGCGGATCAATGCGGGCATGATTCCGGCGTTTTCGGGGCGGCCCGGCCCGGGCGAAAGCACGATCGCCTCCGGCCGCAGCCCGAGCACCTCCTCCACCGCGGCCGCGTTGTTGCGGACCACCTTCACCGTCCGGTCGAGCTGCTGGAAATACTGCACGAGATTGTAGGTAAACGAATCGAAATTATCCAGTACGAAAATCATCTTCTCACCTCATCAGAGTTCAAGGCCGGCGGCGGCCAGTTTCAGGGATTTCAACATCGCGGCGGCTTTGTTGCAGCACTCCTCGTATTCGGCGGCCGGATCGGAGTCGAACACGACGCCCGCGCCGACCTGCACCGAAATCTTCCCGTCCTCCACCAGCAAGGTGCGGATCGTGATCGCGAGGTCCATATTGTGGGTGTAGCTGAAATAACCGACCGCGCCGCCGTAGGTGCCGCGCGGTTCCGGCTCGAGTTCGCGGATGATCTCCATCGCCCGGATTTTCGGCGCCCCCGACAGCGTCCCCGCCGGAAACGTCGAGCGGACCAGGTCGAACGCATCCTTCCCCTCGGCGGGCAGCGCCTCCACCGTGGTCACCAGGTGCATCACATGGCTGTAACGCTCGATCGTCATAAAGTCCTTGACCTGCACGCTGCCCGGCAGCGCGACCCGGCCGAGGTCGTTGCGGCCGAGATCGACCAGCATCAGGTGTTCGGCGCGTTCCTTCTCGTCGCGGAGCAGTTCGTCGGCCAGTTCGCGGTCCAACGCGGGAGTCGCGCCGCGTTTGCGGGTTCCGGCGATCGGGCGCACCACAGCCGCGCCGTCCTCCAGTTTCACCAGCGTCTCCGGCGAGGAACCGACCAGCACCCGTTTGCCGATCTTCAGATAGAAGGTGTACGGCGAGGGATTGATCAGCCGCAGCGCCCGGTAGAGCTGCAGCGGCGGCAGGTCGATTTCGGCGGTGAACTTCAGCGACGGCACCACCTGGAAGATGTCGCCTTCATAGATATGCTTTTTCGCTTTTTCGACCATATCCATATAGTCGTCGCGGCTCATGTTGGATTTCAGCCGGGGTTCAGCCTGCGGAGCCGGAGCGGGAATCCGGGGGGCCTGCCGCAGCCGGAGCTTGAGTTCGCCGATCCGCCGGACCGCGTCGTCGTAAGCGGCCCTCAGCGTCCGGTACTCCTCCGGGCGGACGCAGACCGACAGCATCATCGTATGGCGGATATTGTCGAAAATGATCATCTCGTCGGTGATCAGGAACGCGCTCTCCGCTCCGGTCAGGCCCGACTTCGGCTCCGGCAGCTTCTCAAATTCGCGCACCGTTTCGTAGCCGAGGTAGCCGACCGCACCGCCGAAAAGCGGCGGAAGCTCCGGCGCGGCGGCGGGACGCACATCTTTGAGCAGTTCGCGCAGCGCCATGAATGCACCCTCCGGCCCCGGAAGCTCCCGCCTGCCCTCCCGGTCCTGATAGAACGCCCTGCCCTGTTCCACGGTGAACACGCCGCGCGGATTCAGCCCGATAAACGAATAGCGGCCGAACTTCTCGCCCGCCTCGACGCTCTCCAGCAGGAACACGTTTTCATCATCCGCCAGCCGCGCCAGCACCGAAACCGGCGTCTCCAGATCCGCGATCACCCGCTGGCAGACCGGAATCAGGTTGGCGCCGGACGCCATTCGTTCAAATTCCTCAAACGTAACCATTTTCATTTTTCCTCTATTAAGACTTGATCTGAAATTTCGACACAAAAAAAGCGGGCCTGATTCTGAATTTGAAACAGACCCGCTATAACCGGAATAAATTTTTTCTGCCGGGAACCGCTTTTACCTCACCGGCTCCCCATTCTGATGAAACACCGGCTTCAAAGCGCGACAAAACTGGCCATAGCGGGCTTTCGCCACTGCCATCGCCAACCTTTGATCACACTCTGAATTCGATTATTCAACATATCACCTGTCGTTTTGATACGCTGTTCAACATAATGCACCGGTGTTCATTTGTCAAGTCTCCTTTCTGAAAATTCACAAAGAAAAAAGCCGGAACAGTCCGCTGCCCCGCCGCCGGAGCAACAGTTCAATACAGCCTGCCGCCCGTTCCGCATAATACGTATAACCACACTCAGGGATTGCAAAATGAAAAATCTTTCCTGCAAAGTTTCGCAGAATTTCACATGTTCAAAATCAGTAATAATTAATTTCTCTTTTCTTTACCAGTAATAATTTTTCTGATTAAATTACAGATCCATTATAGTTCCTATCAATTCATTCATTGATACAAATCATATAATATATTATCTATATTTTCAAAGATTCTCCGGGAGGTGCGGCATTTATTTAAGCCTGCCGAATCAAATCGCGCCTTTACTTTTGGAAATCTCATGGTATATTACTTCCATTTTAATTCCCGGAAAACAAAAAAAAACGTAAAAAAAGAAAGAATTGGGGGGCATAAAATTATGTCGTGGATTGATTGGCTGATCGTCATCCTGCCGATCGTGTTTGTCGTTTGGATTGCTTTCTTCTCCAAACGATACGTCAAAGGGGTGGTGGATTATCTGGCGGCCGGGCGTGTGGCCGGGCGCTATGTGATCTCGGTAGGGGACTTAATGGCCGGGCTTTCCGTGATTACCCTCGTTGCCAATGCGGAACAATACTACCAGACCGGATTCGGCGTGGCTTTCTGGGCGAACCTTACCGCGCCGGTCGGAATCGTGTTGGCGCTGACCGGCTTCTGCACCTACCGCTGGCGGGAAACCAAATGCCTTTCCAAAGGACAGTTCATTGAATTGCGCTACGGCAGCAAGAGCTTCCGTTTCATCACCGCTTTCGTCAGCACGATGGCGGAGATGGTGACCAACGCGATCGGGCCCGCCATTGCGACCAACTTCTTCATCTATTTCCTCGGTCTGCCGCATAAGGTGATGATCTGCGGAATCAACCTGCCGTGTTACGCCATCATCGTCGTGATGTGCCTGACGCTGGCGACGCTGATCATCTGGCCGGGCGGCCGCGTTTCACTGCTTGTGACCGATTCGATCCAGGGATTGATGAGTTACCCGATTTTCGTGGTCATCATCGGTTTCGTGCTCCTGAAATTCTCCTGGAACGTGGATCTTGCGCCGATCCTTCTCGACCGTGTCGAGGGTGAAAGTTTCCTCAATCCGTATGACATCTCCAAGCTCCGCGACTTCAATGTATTCGCGCTGGTCGTCAGTCTGGTCTCATCCGTCATGAACCGCGCAAGCTGGATCGGCAACGATACGACAAACTCCGGCCGGACCCCGCACGAGCAGAAAATGGCGGGTATTCTCGGCAGCTTTCGCAACGGTTTCTCCCTGATCATGATGATCCTGATCGGCATCATCACCGTGGTCTTCATGAACAGCCCGGAATTCGCGTTTAACAAAGACCGCTTCGGCGTGACCAACAACGAAATGCGCAAGATCCTTTCCGAGCGGGTTGCCGGTGAAGCGATCACCGATCCGGAAGTCCGTTCCAAAGTCATCGAAACGGTGCGGGCGATCCCGGACAAGGCGCACGACACCCACGACCATAACATCCTGCTGTCCCAGGATAACAACCTCGATACCCGTTATCTCAATATCGTACGCAATGAATTGGGCGACACTCCCGAAGGGCGCCACTCGTTCCAGCAGTTCCGCTCGCTCTACAACCAGATGATGATGCCCACGATGATGGGGAAAATCCTCCCGATCGGCGTGATGGGACTGTTCTGCGTCCTGATGGTGATGCTGCTGGTCTCCACCGACGACAGCCGGATCTTCAACGCCGCCGGATGCATCATTCAGGACATGGTTCTGCCCTTCCTCAAAAAGCCGCTTTCCCCCAAGACGCACATGGTTCTGCTGCGCTGGTGCACGGTGGGCGTGTCCCTCTTCTTCCTGGTCGTGGCTCTGTTCTTCTCGCAGATGGACTACATCAATATGTTCACGACGATCATGTGCGCCTTCTGGCTGGGCGGAGCCGGCCCGATCATGGTGTTCGGCCTCTACACCCGGTTCGGCAACCTGACCGGCGCGTGGTGCGCTCTGATCTTCGGTAGCGGCACGTCGCTGCTCGGACTGATTTTCCAGCGCAACTGGGCGCTGTACATCTACCCGTTCCTGGCGGACCAGGGCTGGGTCGATTCGCTGGACAACTTCCTGCGCACCGTCAGCGATCCCTTCAATCCCTGGATTCAGTGGCAGATGGATGCGGTGAAATTCCCGATCAACAGCTATGAAATCTTCTTCATCTCGATGATGCTGGCGATCGGCAGTTATATCATCGGTTCGTTCCTGACCTACAAGCCGTACAATCTGGACAGGCTTCTGCATCGCGGCGAATACAGCGACGGCCACGTCGTGGAACGCCAGCAGTGGACCCTCCGCAATGTGTTCGCCAAGCTGCTCAGCATCACGCCGGACTACACGCGCTGCGACAAAATCATCGCCTGGAGCATGTTCACTTTCAGCTTCATCTACCAGTTCGGGCTCGCATTCGTGGCGGTGGTGATCTGGAATGCCATTTCGCCGTGGTCGAATGAATGGTGGAGCGATTACTTCTATATCACCTCTCTGATCATCCCCGCCATTGTCGGAGTGATTTCGACTGTGTGGTTCTCGATCGGCGGTACGGTCGATATCGTCCGCCTCTTCAAGGATCTGGCGGCGCGTACCGTTGACACCAGCGACAACGGCCAGGTCTTCCAGGAGATCGTGGACGACGGCTCCGACGATAAGAAATAACCGCGGGCGGCGCATACGCCCGGCAGGCTCCGTTTTTACAGAACCTGTCCTATGATAAATTCCTCCCGGAGAGAAATTCCCCGGGAGGAATTTATCATTACAGGCGGGACGTTCACCGATTTCTCCCGCTTGCAATCCTTTCCATCCCATGATATATTAGGCAGTCTTTTTGAAAAATTTCACAGGGAAGTCATCCTGATATGAAAAAACTGCTGCATGCTTATTTCGCCGCGCCGCTGGTCTACCGGATCATTGCGGCGTTTCTGCTGGGAATCGGCGCCGGAATCGGCTGCTGGCTGCTTTCACGCCCCCTCGGGCCGGAATGGCTGGAACGCGCGACCGGTTTTGTCTCTCCGTTCGGAACCGTCCTGATCTCCATGCTGAAGATGGCGGTGATTCCGATCATCTTCTTTTCGCTGGTCACCGGCGCCGCCAGTCTGCCGCTGAAAAAGTTCGGCAAGCTCGGCCTCGCGGTGATCGTCTGGTATTTCCTGACCAGCCTTTTCGCCAGCGTCTTCGGCACCGCGCTGGCGATCTTCCTGAATCCGGCGATGAAAAACACCGGTTCCGTTTCCGAAAGCCTGCTCGCCCAGGCCGGCCAGATGAAAACCGGCGGCGGCAGCGGCGGCTTCGGCCGGTTCATCAACGAACTTTTCATGAACCCCTTTCAGGCTCTCGCGGAGGGCAGGTTCCTGCCGATCATCGTCTTTTCCATTCTTTTCGGCCTCGCGGCGCGCGCCGTTCTGGAAAACTATGAAAAGGAGGGAAAATCCTCCCCGGTAAACCTGATGCTCGACCTTTTCGATGCCGCTCAGGTCACTTCGTTTAAAATCATCGACTGGATCATGGAGTACTTTCCGATCGGTGTTTTCGCGCTTACGGCCGTGAATTTCGCGCTGTACGGCACGGAACTTTTCGGTCCTTATCTGCGGATCGCCGGATGTGTGATCGCCGGAGTATTGATGATGATCTTCGTGATCTACCCCCTGTTCATCCTCGTCTTCACCCGCGAAAATCCGTACAGCGTGCTGTCGAAGATCAAGGAGCCGATCATCACCGCTTTCCTGACCCGTTCCTCGGCGGCCACTCTCCCGATCTCTTTCCTCGCCGCCGAAGACAAGCTCCATGTGAAAAACCAGCTCTCCGGCTTTGCGCTGCCCCTCGGCGCCACCATCAACATGGACGGAGTCTGCATTCATCTGCCGGTTTTCGCGGTGCTTGCGGCCAATATTTTCGGGATTCCGCTCGGCATCGGCCAGATTTTCGTGCTGGTCGTTTCGGTAATCTTCGCCTCGGTCGGCGCGGGAGGAATTCCCGGCGGCAGTATCTTCCTGCTCTTTATGGTGCTCTCCAACATGGGCCTCTCCGACAGCCAGACCGCAACGGTCGTCGCGCTCGCCATCGGCATCAATCCGTTGATGGACATGTTTGAAACCGCCTGCAACGTCGCCGGCGACAACGTCGGCAACTACATCGTCGCCAAACGCATGGGAATGATCGAAACTCCCCGGTAAATCCGGGATTTCGCCTTCGGCGACCAAGGCGCTTCGCCCTTGGAACCCGACCGGCAA
>ERZ1034917.68-NODE-68-length-97971-cov-25.523684_pt1 | contig 97971 bp, 157 predicted proteins | sample MGYA00520605_ERZ1034917 | MGnify/ENA primary metagenome ERZ1034917 (study PRJEB33766, sample SAMN09781784) | gut metagenome | biome: gut microbiome | host: Homo sapiens | place: Madagascar | study: EMG produced TPA metagenomics assembly of the PRJNA485056 data set... | reverse complement strand
CAACACAAATAAATCCGTGACTATAAACTATATCGCCCACCATATAACGAGGTGGCTCTCTAAATTCTTTCTGTGCCATACGCTTTACTTTTTACGATGATTATACTTCTTAATAGCATCCTTCTTAGAAGCTGCCATAATCTTAACACCCTTGATTGTGAATTCAAGTTGTGCCTTTGGCTGACACTTCTGCTTATCGAAAGGAACGCTGCCTTTCGGCGTACTAAGTCTAGGACTTGGAGAACCAAAAGGAAAATCATCCATTTGATAATCTATTCTAGTTACCACTCCAATCATTGATAATAATCCATTCATACGCTTTACTCCTTAACTTCTTTAAAGATTATACACTTTTTGTCTGAACGTTCACATCTTAAACATGCAAAATCAAAATCAGCACGTTTAAAACACTCTCCTGATGTACTAAAGAAACATCCTTTGCAGCCACCTTTACGTTCAACAGCTTCAAGAGTAATGGTTACTCTTGAGCCAACTTTAAGCTCTTTCATAATTAAAATGCAATTCTGAAATCCTTACCTTTCAAAGTAGGTCTCTTTTGGAAGACGAACTTCTCTAAATCTTCAAAGTCAATCGAGAAGAGTGCACAATATTTATACTTTAATGTGCAGATGAATCTTCCGTTTAGCATAATATCAAATACAAATGTTTTCATTGCTCACCTCCTTCCTGCTTTGGCAGTATGTCAGATAAATAAGCCCACTTGATGATTTGGCATCTGCTAATCGAATGTCTCCAAGATTCCTCATTCCAAAGAATGGATTCTTTAAACTGTAGATAAGCATCGTTTTCAAAACCAAGGGTAATAATATCGCTCTTGCTCTTATCTGGCTCTTCTGTATTTGGATGCCATAAGTCCTTCAAAGCCCGATTATACCCACGCTGGAAGCCATACTCAAAAAAGGTTCTTTCACTATATGGCAACCGTCGAAGTATTGTTGCATCACCAAGATGTGACAACTTCTCTATAACCTTTGGATCTATCATATCTACTTCTCCTCTTTAGTCCCAAACTCTTTCTGCAGCTTCTGAATTTCATACACGAAGCGGTTGACGTTGATGTCGCAATCTATCACTTCCTGGTGGTGCTTGACGGCATCTTCTATCAGATGCGTACATGACTCGGTAAAGCCGCAAATGTGATCGCCCTCTATGGTGTAGAGATAGCGGTTTGTGTTGTAGTAGGCACACTGGCAGAGCTTGATGCCATTTTGTGATAACACATCTCTGACTGCGGCGTTGTTGATGCGAAGCACTACCAGCTTGCTTTTTGAAGTGTAGTATTTGCGATATTTGATGCGGTCGTAGGCTATGACTGCGATAGCCATCAACCATAAGATAGCTGTTACGATAGCTATGTCTGTCTGTAATGTATTCATAAGTTTGTTACGTTTTAATTATTTCTGTTCTTTACGTCTGTCTTGGCGATAGAACTTCCGTTCTGCCATCTTTCGCTCTTCTTCGGTTTTATAGAGCACCTGATTAACATCATGCTGACTCATATCTACCGACTGAATGCGATGGGTGGCAGGATCCAGACCGTTCTTCTCGCAATAGACCTTCCAGCCTTCCAAGCCAAGAGGCTTCTTAGCTTCTTCGGCTGCTTTTCTGATTTCCTCTGCCCTTCTGCGTTCATCGTCGATTCTTCCACGCTCTGCCAACAGGGCTTTCTCGTAAGAATCGAGCGCTATGATAATCTCTTGCGGATTGATGGTAGTGCAACTAGAATTGTTTCCATAATCATGTTTGTATTGATATAACTTACCGTACTTTCCTTCCATAATTACAACAAAAGCATAGTCGAGTTCTGTTGGACTCCAGTAATAATACTTGTTGCAGATTCTTGTAGCAAGCATCTGTGTCTGAAACTCGGAAACAACATCGAATACTCCGATATAAGTGAAGAGTTCTATCAACTTACCTTTGACCCAACCAACGAGATTTTGCAGCCCTCTTTCCTTTCTAGCAGATAGCAACGTTGTGTTACATCTTGTGATGGCTTCGGAGAAGGATGTCGGGCGAACGTAGCCCGGCTTATCCTTGATAATCGACACCAAGGATTCTTGCTGCCTTTGCTGCAAGGCTGACAATTCGTTGTTGCTCATGATTCTGCTTTAAAATGATTTCATCATTCCAGCACTCACCATTGAGATAAGTGAGTGGGTCTTTTCTGTAGGTGCGGTCGGGAGTGGATGCTACATAGTCAGGGGTAGCATACAAACAAGCTACTTGCTGCGCTTTCGTTAGTTTGTCCCATTTCTGCTTGGCTTTCTTCTTGCCACGCTTCTTGCCGTACATTTGCCACCAATCTTCAAAGGAATCGTTCTGCCCTTCAAAAACGGCATCAGGAATCGTTTGGTTGAATAACTCAGCAGGCTTGTAATATTTACCGGTAAGCGCATATCGTGCACCTTCTCTGAATGCGTCTTGTAGCGGTTCTTGATCTGAATAACCCTGCGCTGCCTTGTTTATTTCCTTTAATGTTTTCATAAGCTTGTAGTTTTTATGAGTTATACCCACCCCTTGTTGGAGTCTATATCCATCTGACAATACTTCTTTGCCAGCTCATCATCCTGCTCGGGGAGCGGAATGCCTATGCAGTTGGCATAGTCGGCAACGTTTCTGATTACCGATGAGGCTTCTGCGGTATCAAGGAAGCCAAGGGGCTTGAATCTTGGATAGCCCTTGGAATCATACTCGCCAGTCATGAAGATGTGAGGGGCTACATTCTTCTGAATCTCACTGAGAGTCTGATAGAACGTCTGCCCTATCTGTCCCGAGAGATATGTGATGATGAAGTTGAGATAAGCCTTCTGCTGGTCGGTGGCTATAGGGTGAAACTTCTTGATTTCCAAACTATAGCCTGCTGACTTAGCCTTTTCTATCTCCTTCAATGCAGCCATATAGCTGCGAGGGTCATTTAAATTCTTGAATACTGCCATATCAAATAAGATTGATGATTTTTCCACTCTCGGCATAGTACGTTGGTACGCCTATTACCTGTTGGAACTTGTTTACTGCTATGATTGGATTGAGGTGTCGGGCAGAGCCGTGGATGAGGATGATCTGGTGGGCTGACTGCTCTGCCTTGCAATCCTGCAACCACGAAACGGCATGTTCGAGACTCATGTGGGATAAGCGAACACGATCAGCCTGACTTCGTGGAGTCTTGCCTTCTGCTACTGCCTTGTCTAGGAGTTCATCCGAATAGTTACACTCTGTAAGGTAGGTATTGCAACCTTGGATAACGAAATGCAGATTGTAGCAATCCGTGGCAAAGAAGATGGTTCCGATTTCCTTATGATGAATCAGATAGCCGTAATTTGGTGCATCCTCATCATGCTTTACAAAAAAAGGTGTGGCACTAAATTCACCAAAACAATGAGTACACTCGCAACCCAAAGTCCTTACGCAATTAGGGAAATGCTGCGATACGTTGGCGTTGGAATAAACTGCAATTCCAGCCTTGTCATATTCCTTGATATACTTGGCATGATCTGAATGCCGATGAGAACACAAGCATGCCTCTACCTTGCTCGTCTTGTACCCGATAGCTCTCTTCACCTCTTTCAAGGGTATGCCTGCTTCAATCAGCAGGATTTCTCCCGAATCTGATTGAAGGGCATACGAATTACCTTTTGATGATGAACCGATAATGATTAGCTTCATACTAGCTCAACTTAAACTTCTTGGTTTCGGTCTGAGCCTCTGGATCCTCGCCAGCTGGCTGCTTGAGTTCACCAGTCTCAGCATCAACTACGATTACTTTCTTTGCTTCGGCAAATTCCTCGTCTCGCTGAACGATGGCAGAAGGAGCCTCATCAAGGTTTGTGATGTCATTTGATTCGATAGAGAGTTCTCCCCACTTCGACAGGAGTCTTCTGAGGACAGTCTTGATAGCCATACTTTCGAAGTTGGAATACCATCCTACTCCTTCGCCACTTCCGTTGGCAGCCTGCTTGAGAGCCATTTCCTTCAGTTTCTCAGCATCAACCTTTTCGCTGAACTTAACGGTAGGACTATACTGCTTTGCATAGCGGCATACCTCATCAAGTGTCATATAGAGAAGTTTGGTAAGACCATCCTTCTTCTTGAAGTAGGCGAAGTAACCGATTGGAGTATTTGAAATCTGAGCACCCGAAAGGTCAAGCTTTCCTGTAACCTTGTCGTAATGGTTGAACTCGCCTTCATATACGACGTCAGCGTTGATTGTCTCGTACTTGCCAGTACGCATAGCCAACTGGAGATAACCCTTCGTGCCGATAACTAGCGTAGGAGTCATTACTCCTTTGTTCTTGAACGGAAGGAGATACGCCTGTCCTAACTGCTTATTGAGAGGCAAGCGAAGGGAGGCTGCTTTCAGAGCCTCAGCCATCAAATCATTCGGTTTGCACTGGAGCAACTTTTCATCGGAAGAAAAGATTTCCATAAGTGAGGTGCAAAAAGCACCTTTGTTCTCCTTAAGTGAACTCTGCAAAAGGGTCTGGTAATAACTATTGTTCATTACCGCCTGGAAGTTCTTTACTGCTAGTGCCTTCTGCGATGGCTGCTTTGCTACTGCTGTTTCTGCCATGATTACTTCTCCTTATCTTTTTTAAGTTCGTTCGAAATCCCCAAAAGGACAAGCGTTGCCATTGCCGCTCTCATTTCTGGGACATCGTTAATTACGCTAGCAGGAAGCTCTACACTATCATGCTCGTTAATCCACTCTTTTACGATGCTTGATGGTGTATTGTCTTCCAGACCGCCACCAAATGCAAGCATACCCCTTACAAGGTCTTTATCTACCTCTGCTATCAATTTAATATTTTCTGCCATGATTTATATTTTTAATAAATTCTACTTCTTTTATTCCATAACCGCAAGGGATGGATATTCAAACTTCAACTTATCATCGGTTGTTACCTTCAACCGAATCTGCTGCTGGTCGCCCGAATAGATTGGGTCGTTCACGCTCTCACATTCATCGAGCACCATCGGTGCTGATACCTCATAGAATCTAGAGAAGGTATTGGCGATGTCGATTCCTGCATTCACCTTGGCGGCTCCATTGAGTCGGCTATAAGGCACACCATCGTGATAGCACTCACAATATGGTTTCATATTGCCGTCAAGATCCTGAGTAAACATTGACCACTTGACGTATGAGAAGTGTCCATTCACATTCTCTTCGAGCAGCTGACACGACTTCTTGTTGTACTCATTTGCCAAGTCGAGCTTCTCATCAAGTTCATCCAGTTGATTCTGATATGATTCCTTGTCCTGCTTTGCCTTTTCGATAAGTTCGGAAATGCGGTCATAGGTCTCCTTGGTGACAAGGAGTTGCAGTACCTCGTTGTATCTTATGCCGATAGGTTCACGCTCCTTCTCCAATCCTACGAGCATTTCTGCGTTCTCGTCCGAGCTGGCGGATGGTTCATTAAGCTCTGCCTGCAAGTCGGCAATCTCCTTCACTACCTGCTGATACTCTTCCTTCTCGGCAAGAATCTGCTCGTAGGTCTTCGGCTTCTCGGCATCCACCTCCAGCTTCTTGTGCTCAGCTTCCTTGAGGGTCTTGTTAGCCTTCACCAGCTGGTTGGTTGTAACCATTCGGTCGTTGTCAAGTTTCTCGAGGATATTCTTTGCATCGGTATATTCCTGCTGAATGCCGTTGAACTCCTCTTGAATCTTCTTCGATGCGTTAGACTTGCGTTCGTTGAAGCGGTCCTTGGATTCCTTCTTGATGCGTTCAACATCTTCTGCAGGAAGCGGCTGACCACAATGAGGACAGATGCCATCCTCGGCATTCCAGCTCCATCGGGATTTGGAGAGTTCTTCAAGCCGGTTGTTGATGTCCACCACCTTGCGCTCGCACTCTTCCTTCTTATCCTTGGCGTGAATCTCCGATTCGGTATAGCCCCTCATCGTTGCTTTCAGATCATCAACCAGACTCTGCGCCTTCTTTACTGCAATATTGGCAGTAATCACATCGCTCTGATGCTTGGTAGCCTGCTCGGTAGCGAGATTCATGGCGCCCTGCTCCATATTGTGCTTGCGCTTCTCAGCGAACTCTATCTTCTTTAGGATTCCATCGTATCTTACCTTGTCGGCACCACCAATACGGATAGTCCGTATTTTTTGGTCGATTTCCACAAGCTTTACTTGGAGATTCTCTATTTCGGCAGACAAAGCATCCCAATCCTGCGCTTCTGGCAGAGACTTGTTGAGTTCTGCCAAGCGGACGGGAACGGCATCCAACTGCTTCTGTACTTCCTTGCGCTTGTATTTGATGTGATGGATGAGGTCGGCAATCGACTTCTTTTTAAGTTCTTCTACCACGAAATCGAATCGCTCATCGCCCTGCGTAATATCCTGCGTAGTATATTGGTCAGCAAGTGATTCCAACAGTTCACGCTGCTTCTGCCAAGGGAGGCTACAGAAATTCGTTGCCGAAGATATGCGGCGGAAAACTGAATCCGGACAAATGTCTTCTACTATCTTCTTGAAATCTCCTGCCGTGGTAACATCGCCATTCACATAGTACTTGTAGGTGTTGGTGCACTTGTCACCTTTCCAAGCGTCAGAAAGACTTCGTTTCAAGGTATATTCTTCATCGTTGCATTTTAACACCAATGTCGCCTCATGCGGAATTTCTGGTATTATCTGATGTTCTTTGTTGTAGGTCTTAGGCTCTAGCTTGTTGCCATCATAGCCTATATCAAACAACACCCACATTATCGCATCGGCGATACTTGTCTTACCTGCCGCATTCCTTCCCGATATAACCGTTAAGTACTCTCCGAAATTTACATGCAGGTCTCTTATTCCCTTGAAGTTCAAGAGAGAAAGAGACTTAATGATTATCTTCTTCATTCTTTTTTATATATTTAAACTTGTATGAACCTATTGTAAAACCACAATTAGCAGCCTTTCCTATATACTTAGCAGAATATCCTATTTCTTCTGCTGCGTTATTACGGCTATAATATGTTTTCACAACCTTTCCTGTGCTTGCTTCTATCATCGCTATTGGCTTGTTACAACGTGCATTTTTACCACTCGGGTTTACAGGTTTGTTCCCCAATACATTACAAGAATGTTGCATATTTTCTTCTTTGGTGCACCATTCTAAGTTTGTGATTCGATTGTTGCTTTTATTTCCATCTATATGATTTACATCTGTTTTATACAACACTCTTGGTAAAAAGTTCTCTGCAACTAACCTGTGAATACGATGATGTTTAGTCTTATTACCTTTACACAACTGTACCTGGAAATAGCCATTTCTGTTCTTGAATAAGTGTAAAACCACTCCCTTTATAGGCAGTTTTCTGTTATCTTTTGTGATAACAAGCCTGTCTAATGACCGTACCCTGCCTAAGTTGCTCACTTGATAATATCCTTCGTACCCTTTAATGTCCTTCCACTATTCTTCCATCATAGCCCCCTTTATTAGCTCGTTTCTTCATCTTCCTTATCTTTGTTCTGTTCTTGTTTCTCTCTCAGCTCCTTATCGTATGCCTCGAAAGCGCAAGCGGCTGCATAGGTGAATGCATTGCTGTTGCGCATGGCTTGAAGAAGGAGTTGCTGTAAATCTCCATCTGAGGCGTGGAGAAAGGAGAAGCCCTGCTTTGTGCTGGCATCACCCATAAGGATGATGCAGCGGAAATGCTTGCCGTGCTCTCCTGCCTTGTCAACCTCCTCGGTAACCTTTCTGATTTGGTTGAAGTAATTTTGTCTGATATTCTTTCTACTCATGATTTCCTTTCTTGATTTCCTTTCTAAAAACCTGCCCACGCCCGATTGCTACCCGAGAAATGGGCAGGAAAAGTGCATATATGAAAACAACTAACTAACTATCTGTTGAACCTAAGCCTTTTCTTGTGCCGGTTACCATACCGAGTTCCAAGTTGACATCTGGAACATAAGTAAAGGCACCCTGGCAAATGCGCCAGCTATAAGGAATAACGAACTTGAAGCCGAGGAGTCGCAAAATGCGGTTCTTCCATTTCCACCTGCCCGACTTCACTATGGCGTGGACCTCATCGCCATATCCGCAATCAATCAAGCCGAGAATCACATCAAGGTTCTCTCTTACCTTGCCCAATCGACCGCCCTTCATCCAAGAAGGGAAGTACACATCAAGCTGCATGCCTTTACCCGACATACCGCTGCGTGGCTGGATCAGCATCTTCACGTTGGCTGGAAGCTGAATCTTGAACCCGAGCGGAACGTAATAGCGAGAATGAGGAGCTACCTCTACGTCCTTTGCTACATGAAGGTCGTAAGCGGCATCCGTCTCATACGCCTTTGTCGGGAAACAACCATGCGTCACTAACTCTACTTTAATCTTTGTACCGAATTTACTCATATATAATCTATTCTGTTAAATGTTTCTCTTCAAGAAGCTTATCCACTTCCTTCTGATAGAAGTCTATCATAGCCTTATACTCAAACAAAGACCAGTTCTTGGATTCCTGCTTAGCCCGAACCTCTATCAAGTCAACTCTCTGTTCGCCAATCTGCTTGATAAGCGCTCGGCGGTACATCTGAATATTACCTTGATTGAAGATGTTGCAAGATATACATTGCGGTCGGCAGTTGTCTTCGCTGAATCGGGTGGACATATATCGTCTTGACATATAATGCCCATTCTGAATATCCTTCCAATAGAAGACCTTGCCGCAACTGATGCAACGGCAGTTACCTCTATCGTCTGAGTATTTCAGCCGGATATATTTGGAAAAGACGGCATCAAGCTTATCTCTCAGCTTGCTCTTGCTGAGACCAGCCTTAGCCTTCTTCTTTTCCTGCTCCTTCTTGGGCTTATCCCAAGGAGTTTTCTTTATCGGAGTCCTTTTCAGGGGCTTGTATCTTCTTAATACCATACCTTATTATATATATTATAGTGTATTATACTTGCCCTCTTCGCGTCCCATATCTGCTGCGAGATTCTTGATACGTGAGTTGAGCATATTAATCTTTCTGATTTTCAGCTCAAAAATCTCCAGCGGACACCACGGATTCCTTTCGAGCTGTTTGTATATATCGTCCACTCGCTCTTGATAGGACCGAGTCGTGAATAATTGAAGCATACGCTATTGTTTTTAAGTTTGAAGATAACCTGCCTATCCTCACGGACTGGCAGGAACCATGACATGATAATAAAAAACTCAAATTCCGCCCAATATGTTGCCGCTGCAACAGGGGGGCTTATTATTAATTCTGATTAAATATGAAAAATAAAAAGTTGCAGAAGTGGGACTCGAACCCACGACCAGGTCGCACGGTTGATAAGAATATGTTAAGGGTTTACTCATTATGTTACGTGCCTGCTCTAACCAACTGAGCTATTCTGCAATATAGCGGCATCGTGCGCTACCACGAATTTAAGAGCCATGCTCACCGCTCGGGCTTGCGAAGGATTTTTGTAATACTAACAAGCAATCAGTTATTATTTTGCTTTCATCCTCGCTTACCCTATATAAAGACTTAATATCCTTCAGCTTAATTTTTCCAATAAGTCAATGATCATATGCCCACCAAAGGGGCAATGGGATAGCTTTGCGATTGCCATTTTATAATAACAAAACACAAAAACTTGTGTGGGCTTGGGGCGAGTCGAACGCCCTTGCCTAGGGAACCTGCAATTTTAAGTTGCTGACTTGGTACCAAAGTCACCCCTACACGACCGTGTGGTCAGGCTCTTAGCCCCATATTTGGCACTCCTATTCTCACGAACGAGAGTACCGTGATGTTATTTACTAAAATTATGTACAAATATTTCTTTCAGGTAACCTCCACCCTGCTCACGCAGGATGGGGGCTTAGCTTTAAATCACAACTTTTATCTAAAAGCCGAACGGCTTCCTTTAATCTTCCACAAGTTCGGGGTACTTCTTGACGAGGATACCACCAAACCTATTGCAAGTAACATTTCGAATATCGGCTGCTAACTTGCTGTTTGTCTTATATGCTATTGCAGCGTAAACTGCCGCATTGCAGCAGCCGACTGACTTAGCTATTTTGCCGATTTTTGATTTTCTAACCAAAATTTTCGGTTTATATACCACTTTATCCATACTTTTTTATTATCTTTGCACACGTAAAACATTAAATGATAAAGAAACGATGAATCGTTGTCTGAATCACGGACGCAAAGATATACAATTATAGGCAATTAGCCAAACATATAGGCGTTATTTTATATTTAATTTATCTATTTACACATTTATAAACATATAACTATGGAAGGATTAAAAGACAGAATCAATGTGATAAGAGACCATTACAGACTGTCTAACAGAGGGTTTGCAGAAGCAATCGGTGCAAAACCAGCTGCTACGAACAACTATTTGAATGGTACAAAGGAGCCGTCATTAGAGTTTGTGGATAAGATTCTGTCCACATACATAGACGTGTCGGCAGATTGGCTTCTACGAGGAAAGGGAACCATGTTCTATGAGGAAGACAAGCCAACCGATGAAGCGCTCTTGAAGGAACTTGCAGAAGCAAAGGTCAAGCTGCTCGTACAAGAGGGCATCACCAAGGAGCTTCGTGATATACTCCTGGAGAAGAACAACGGAAAGATAGCCGAAGACCGCAAGAGTCTTGTAGGCTGATACCTATATATACGAAAAAAGCAGGGCACTAGGCTCTGCTTTTTCGTTTAACAAGTCTGTCTAATCTTCTTTGAAACTTATCTTTAACAACTTCCATTTCTGCCCTCATTTCCACCTCCAAAGATGCAAGCCGAGTATTCGTACCATACTCACCATCATAATAAGGCTTTTCTATATATGGAACCCTTACTTCTATATATAGGAGTGGAGATAAATTCCACCACAAGAACTTTCTCGTCTCCAAAGTACAACAACCCAGTGATATTGGCAGTATAGAATCTGTTATAACACCAAAGACGTTCCACCTTATATACTTTCTTGCTAATTAGTTTCCTCATGCTTACCTCGCTTTCTCTTTGATTTTGTCCGGATAGGTATATCGAGAAGAAACATGCTACCATCGCAACTAACCAAAGTATAAACGTGAAATTCGCGGGACTTATATCGTGTTTTGAGCCTTTTACGCCACCTCACATCATACCATTCTCTCAAAAAGAACGACTTCTTTATCTTCTTGATTTTTCTAATACTAGCCATATCACTTCATTTTTTAACAAAAAACGCTCCGGCACACCAATCGTTGCTTTCTGCATCAACATGAAGTTTAATACATCTGCCGACAAACTCATTACCTTTATAATGCTTACAACGACTGCACTCCTTCGAATTTCTCAAAATTGCACGAAACAAACTGACGTTAGCACTAGGGGCATTTGCCTTATTCCATCTGACTACAGCTTTTTTGTACAGATATCCAAATCTAGGTAAGAACCTACTATCTTCTTTGATTCCATCTTCTGAATCGAAGTAACGTTCATCCGTTCCTCTCTTCATAATATTCAGAATCTTCTTGGCACTTCTAATTTTCATACGCTATTTGAACTTAATAATGAAAAACTCGGTATCTATCCATTTATCCAAGCAACGTATTCTGCTTTGGCAAATCTATACGATACATACCCATCATCTACAACCACGTTGGGTGTAAACTTACGAATACACCCAGTCTCATCCTTGAAACCAAGAATTAGATACTTATCACCACAATATCCTGCTAAAAAAGCACCAATCTTTTTGCCTTTATAACAAGCGACCTTACCATGATGCTGTTCATAAATCTCTTTCAGTGTCATACGCTACTTAAACTTAATTATAAAAAACTCAGTATCAAGCCACTTGTCGGGGCACAAGCCCTTTTTCGGCTTACCAATACTGATACTCTCAATCTTCTTTTCGATACGTGGACTATCCTTGCGGTAGCCGTTAATGAAGAGGACGTGGGTGTAAGGGCGATAAAGCACCTTTCCGCAATATGTTTCTGCCGCCACATCATAAGCTACTTCACAGTTAGTCGTCAGACGTTTAATCCAATAAGGTCTTATCTCCCGATACTCCTCTGTCTTTTCGCCCGATGCAATCATATCGAACCATTGCTTGGAAACAACGAGCTTCAGAACCTTCTTCTTGGCTTCGGTCAAATACTTATCCATTGCCTTTGTTAGTCTGTCCATAACACTATTATTTTAATTGTTCACACGCTTTCTTTTCCCACTCGGCAAAGGATAAAGTGTCCTTTCCCTTGCCAAACACTCTCATGTGTCGCTTGTAGCTATTGTAAGCCGCAAGCTTTATCTCATCCATTTCTGTCATACGTCCTCCTTTCTAACAAACTTGCCGTCCGATATTCTAAAACCTCTTCTATGCAACTCCTCAACCAGAGTTCCAGAGTCGGCATAGTTGATATGCTCGTTCACAAACTTCTCTGTGTTGCTGAAAGTCATACCCGAAGGGGCTTCCGTGAAGGTGTACTTACGCAACTCAAAATCTATTTGTCGAATGTTGTCACGAAGCATATCATACGTTATGCAGCCAATCTTTCCTTCGGAACGCAAGATTTTAGCAATCAAAACTGCGTTCTCAATCAGTTGAAATACCTTTTCCATAATCTTGTTTGTTATTTATTTAAAAAACTTTAACTCTCCTCTTCCATGCATCAAGCGTGGAAGGAAATTTCGGCTTTTTCTTGTTGTAATGTCTGTAGCGAGGAATCTTCCAATACACATTGATGTAGTGCCGGCATGGCTTGCCAGTCTTGACACAACCGAAATCGCATAGCTTCTCACGCTTCTTGCCATACATGCATATAAACACGTAGCAGGATTCGTGGCAAGCACCATTCTTGCGAATTTCATTTCTTCTAACCATAAGCCTATCATTTATCTCTTATATCGCTCAGTTGAAGTATGATAACGCAAAGAGATATTATTATGAATAACTTGAACATAACCTAGAACAATTTAGCTATACGTCTGAAATCCTCACCTTCGGGTACCGGACAATCCTTTATCCACTCCATTTCCTTCACCTTCCATAGTGAAAGGTCGATGTCCTTAGGCAGAAGAGCCTTCATATCTGCGAAGAGGTTGAGACGGAGGGAGCAGTCTGGGTCGAAACAGTCGTTGAGCTCTCCATTTCTCTTCTGCTCAAGCATCTTTGCGTTGATGTCTCAACATCCACCTTCTTGTGAGGCGTGAGGCAGATTCCGTCGAACTCGTAGCTGCAATCTCTGAGAATGTCAAAATCGAAAAATGCAGTATAGAGGTAGAACTTCGACTTTGGCAAGCCCATGACGTATTGTGTTGCCTTGATGCCTCCGACAAGCCATGTCGTCAAATGACCGCTACCAGGCAGCAGCGGTTCTCCACCAGTGATACTAATCTCATCATAGTCCAATCTGTCAACTACCGGAATCTTCTCGAAGTCGAACTGATTGTTGCAGCACATTGGACACTTGTTGTGACACTTTGCAGTCACCAGCAATCTAAGTTTCTTGTTCATAATCTATAATTTTAGTTCAATGTTCATTATAGGGTACACCCCCAGTCTTTTCCGCACTCCACTAGGAAGCGAGGATTGACCGACTTGAAATTTGGTTTTATATAATTATATATTTACCTACCCAAATGGTACCAAATTTCAAAAGTCTTACCTAGATACAGAAAAGCCATTCCGCAAGCCTTCTTCATCCCAGTGTAAACCTTTCGGTCGTGCGTTGCCTGTTGAGACTGGTTGCTCAGAGCAGGGCTAGAGGGATATATCGTTCTAAGTTAGGGTCGTTTTATATATCGGCAGGTAAACCGAAGAGGACGATACTGATGAAACCTCGTATGTCTTGCCAAAAAAACTCGGGGAAAATAAAAATCCCCAAGTCGTGTGACGCCGACCTAGGGATTTCGTGATTTATATATTGAACCTATTGAATCAGGTCTATATATCGAAGTTCTTGTATCAATCGTCACATTGACGAGTGCAAAAGTACACAACCATAGGCAAATATCCAAGCTTTTATACACTCTTTAACTGAGAAGGAATGCAAAAAGCTTGTATCTTATTGATTTTTAGTAACTTATATCATTTTCCTTATTTTTAAAGCGTATAAATATCAAAGAAAACTACCTAAAAATTTGTGTTATAAAAAAGTTATCATTATCTTTGCATTAGGAAAGTAAGTAGCTGATTGTTAGGCTGTAAGATAAAATGTATTGTGACCCCATGCGAGTCACAGAAGTAGTTTAAATCACAAACAAAAAAGACTTTTATCTGAAAGTTGAGACGAGCTTAACGTGCTTATTTACAAGCAGTTATGCTCGTCTTTTTGGTTTTTGATATGCGTGCTGGAGAAAATGTAGAAACGTAGAACATTCTACGAATGGTTTACGTCTATAAACGGCATAACTATCTAATAATCAATTACATCGGCTCTTTTGAGAAATATTGTGTAATTTGGGGAGTGTTATCAAAATGTTATCAACCCCGTAAATTTATGTTATCAAAATGGCTGGAATTAATTTAAGTTTCATTCACAATCGGTTGAGAAGAGGAACGGCACAGAAGCCAGTTTCCATCGAATTGAGGTTCAGCTACAAGTCTGAACGCAAGTACCTCTCAACCGGTATCAAGGTCACTCCAAACCAATGGTCTGACAAGTTGAAACGCATCATCAAGCACAAGGATGCCGATGCACTCAACGAAAAGCTGAAGGCTTTCGAGGAGCGTGGAAACCTCATCTTGACCAAGATGGTAAAGGAAGGAATCACGGATTTGTCTCTGATTCCTGCCCTCTTCAATGGTGAAGGAGAGAAAAGTGTGTCCTTTGTAGAGTACTGCAAGAAGAGAAGAAACGAGCGCAAGGTGTGCGATCATACCAAGAAACGCTATGATGTCTTCATCGCCTTCTTGAAGTCGTGGGGGAAGATTCTGACGTTCGAGGACTGCAATATCTCGAAGATTAGAGCGATGGATGAGTTCCTGCACAAGCAGGGCAAGGCTCAATGCACCATCTACGACTATCACAAGTATCTCAAGCTGTTCATCAACGATGCCGTGATAGACGGACTTATGGATGAGAATCCATACAAACTGCTGCCCTTCCACATCGGCAGGGGCGAGAAGCAGTATGTTGACTGCATAACAGAAGAGCAGTTCGGTGCCATCAAGAAGCTGGAGATTTCTACTCCGCATATCCAGCAGGCTAGGGACTTGTTTCTCTTCCAGTGCTATACCGGACTGGCTTATGCCGACCTATCTTCCTTCGATTACTCCAACTGCGTTGAGAAGGATGGAAAGATGTTCTATCATGCCAAGCGAACCAAGACAGACACGGATTTCGTGTTTCAGCTTCTTACACCTGCGGTTGAACTGCTGAAGAAGTATGATTTCTGCCTGCCGAGGATTTCCAATCAGAAGTACAACGACTACTTGAAAGTAATAGGCGAGATTATCGGTGTTCCTAATCTGCATTCCCACATGGGTCGTGCTACCGCTGCAACGCTCTTCCTTTCCAAGGGTATGCCGATTAATGTCGTGGCGAAAGTGCTCGGTCATACAAACCTCCGACAGACTACGAGGTATGCCCGAACGTTGAGCAGGGACGTGCAGTCTGCCTTTGATGAGCTGGAAGGAAAGATGTAGGTATAATGAATAAAGGGTAGCCATTTCTGACTACCCTTTGCTGTTTCCCTCTCGCTCTCGCTTCTCTCTGATTGCTTGTCTTATCCATTCAGCCTTGTTTCTGCCTAGAGACTCACAAAAGTCGAAGGTTTCTTCATTCACGTGCAGTACTACTCGATTCACAAGGGCTTCAGCGCCCTTGCTCGGTGCTCCTGCTCGGTCTCTCCGCCCGCCCCACCCTGGATGCAGGTTCTTGGATGGTACAATCTTGTGCTTGCGGTTGTACTCGAACTTCATCGCAAGTTTGCCGCCTGCCCATACCTCCACCATTTCTGCATCGGGGGTTTGGCTTAGGTTCTGCTTTACGATTCCTGCAAGCTGCTCCTTATCATCGAAAAGGGTATCGCTCTCGTCAAGTATTCCCACATCGTCATATACGATGATTCTTGCCTTCTTTTCCATATCTCCTTCCTCTTATCCAAGTACTGCCATTAATATTGTAAATAGAAAGATGAAGAGCACAAACCATTCCTGCTTTGTCATTTCTTACCTCCTTTCTTCTGATAAGCTCGAACCCTTCGGATAGCCTTCGCTATTCTGTGGTTTTTACTAATACCATAAGCGTAAGCTAAAATTCGGGGTCTCCAAAAATAGTTTTTCTTTCTACAAAGTATCTTCTTCGCCTGCCGTAATTTCATTTCTTCCCTCCTTTCTTATAGAATTTATTGCCGATAACTTTTAGACTTCTATTACGCAACATACTCCCTAAAGTGTTCGGATAGAGAACAGGGCATTCGGTATTCACTAAACTAAAACTAGTGTTGCCTTGATTCCAAACCACCTCGAAGATGCTGTCTGTCTTTTTACATCTGAGCAAGTCGTGCTCATAGATAGGAGTTCCGTCACAATCCCGTGAACCCGTAAGTTGGCAGATGGTGTTGGTGTCAATCAAATATGAGTTTATTACGCCAAGTTCTTTATGGTTAGAAAAAACTTCGCTATTTCTGATAGTAGGGGAACAATCAACCCACGTACCGGTTTTTACTCGTATTGCCTTGAACTTGATTTCACTCATCGCTCCCCTCCTTCCTCGATTACTCCTATCGGCTTGATGTCGTTAACGGTCTCATCCTCGGTGAAGAAAGAAACCTTCATGCTATCGCTAACATAGCCCATAGCAATCACGTTCTCTCGGCTATCCTTGATGATGCAAATATCACCTCTCACCTCGTTCTGAGTCTTCAAATACTTCACTGCGGCATCCTTCACCGCCAAAGGATTCATTTCCTTTGTAATCGTCTCCCCTGACTGAGGGAAGACGAAATAAAATAACTGCTTGTTCATAATCAAAATTCAAATAAATCTAGTTGTACATATCTCTTCTTCGGGAGTAGATTTTCTATCTCCTTCAGTATCTTAACTGCGCTCTTACAAACAGAACTATTCCGGTTGCGCTCTTGCTCTATCTGTACGTTAAGCCAATGCTTTGCCCAATTCAAAGCATGCTCTATGGCATCTTCCTTTGTCTTGAACCAATTCGTGTTGCTGAGGTTAGTCCCAAACGCCCCTCCTCTATCTGCCAGCATGTATGTCACACCATACGTCCACTTTCCTCTAACATAAGCTGTGGATATTTCGATATGGGGAATTCCGCTGCCGATTTCTGTCTTATCAGGATTCGTGCATACACCGAACTCGTTGAATAGAAATTTCTTTATCATGATTCCACTTCTTTTTCTGTTAATACTAACTCATCGAACATCGGGCTATCCTTGCAGGAGCAGCACCACGATGCTTCTTCCTCGTCTTCCGTTACCTCATAGCAGTCGGGATATTCTTCCTTGTAGAAGCCTAGGATCTCATCCTTTTTCTCCTCCATTCTCTCTTTTGCAGCGGTCTTGGTGTGGAAGACTCCGGCAACATCAACGCTAGAATAGTCTTGGTTGTCGTTGCCGTGCTGAACCAATACGAATACTTTCTGCTTCTTCATATTACTCGTCCTCCATATCTTTTGCGTCTCTGATTCTGTACCCTGCTAATGCTCCAAACAAGGCGCATAGCAAATAAATTGTAATGTCCATAATTAAATTCTTTCTTTTAATTGTTATACTTGTGCGGTCTCACGGCTTGAACGTGATGTGCTCCTCTATTCGCTGACCGCTACCAATTTTACTTCTTGCCAAAGTTGAAGATTCTGACGAACTTGTAGAACGTTTCTTTATCGAAAGTTTCTTTGTTACAAAGGTGGTAGAGGTCTTCCCAAATGAATTCCTTGCACTCTCTGTTGCACTCTCTGTAGGTCTCCTGCATCTGTGCTGCGGTCTCGTTGCCGCATTCAAGCCAATACATAAAGATGGCTCCTAAACTCTCATAGTCGTTGTACTCGTCATAGTACTTCTTCTGCTGCTCGTAAGTCTTGTTCTTTCTCATGATCATATCTTTTAATTGTTCATATACTCTTTGTTGGTGTGATAGGCGTTGAAGTAAACTTCACGCTTTTTCTTGATGTCTCTATTATTTCTTAAATCTAAGTCATGTAACTTATAGATGCGATTTCTGTACGTATAGAAAATACATTCTATTTTATCAACTCTGTCGATAATTTTGTCGTAATCAGCTCTAGTAATGGTGCTTTTGCCAAAGTCACGCATTAAATACTCTGTCATACGAATTTGCTGCTTGTTTAAAATCTCTAATGATTTCTTTCTCATATTCTTGTAGTATTGTGGTGAGGATTGCTCCCCACCTAGTTAGTTACTCTTCTTCCTCTTCTTCCTCTAACCATATTTGACACTGCTTGCCGTCCTCTTCGTAGCTGATAGCTTCACCAGCTTCCAGGCGTTCCCGCCAGTCCTCCGGGTAATTCTCCGGTCTGTAAATACAGTTTCCCGGAAGGAATTGATTTCCGCGCATTTCATTTATTTTCATATTTTCCCTCCTGTCCGCCCTCCTGGGGCTGTGTGGTTGTTTTTCTTTAACTGTCTTTATTATACATTATTTATTAATGTATGTCAATATCTTTTCTTCAAAATCTTTTGTGGTTTCATCTGGCAGATATTCCAATAAATAACCGGGTTGGCATTCCAATATAGTACATATTTTATTTAGTGTATCTTGCGTGACAAGTCGATCATTGCGCAGCTGTTGCAGCTGGCTTTCTGTAAATATCTTATTTTTCCTTATTAAATAGGTTGTGATTCCCTTTTCTGCCATCATATCAATTATATTGCGTTTATATTTAATCATTCTAACACCACCTCGCAGTACTTTATTCTTCTATTATAATAACATTTTTGTACATTATTTTTCAATGTACAATATGCACAAAAACTGTTTTTAACATACTCTTTATTTTAGTGTATAATGTCAATAGACATACATTATATTTTAGTGTATTATATAACCATCAACAGAGAACAAAAGAAACAAACAACCGGAACCGCCCGAACCACTCAAGCCAATGAGGACATAAGTAACCGAATTCGATTAATTGAAAAATTCTAGTTCCCAAACAAAATAAAAAAGCTGGCTGCATCCTACCGAGACAAACAGCCAGCACCAAACTAAAAAGAAAGGCAACCCCATTATAACAGGGGTGAAGGTAAAAAACAATGAAGAAATACACACTTGAAACATTAAAGAAAGAGAATGAGCTTTTTGATAGCTATTACGGACTTGAAGAGTCAGACGTAAAAAAAGTAAACCGCATTATTGAAATGATTGAAGAAACGCGCTCAGTAAAAGCCATTCAAAAATATGATGTAGTAGAGTACACAAACGAATATGGGGAATATTTTCCAAAAGCAACAGCGACAATGAAGAGGGAAGAAAATATAGAACTTTGTGAAAATGCCGGAGTGCATTTGAGTATTTGTGATAGTAAGTTATGTGGTAGCACTTCGGGCGGTGCATTCAGCCATCACAAAGAAAATGAATTTACATATAAGGGCACGTCAAGCAATACTTTTTGGACTTGGGGAAATGCTGGGGCTTGTGCAAATGGTGGAATTTATTTTACCGCAACAGTTAATTTGTGGGAATGTAATGACAATAAAGAAATGTTTTCCACAAAAACACATGATAAATATCATTTGTCATATAGAAAAGCAAAAAATAACGGAGATTATCAATATTTTGCTTCTAAAGCTGGAATGAGTAGCTATGCATGGAGAACTAAAGAAGATATGCAAGCATGGTTGAGAACTAAAAGAGCAGTTGTGACCAAAAAAAATACATGGGGCGGTGCGGTTATCTGGACATATAAAGAAGTAATGCACCACGTTTCTAATACAGAGTATGACGCTTTAGAAGCGCCGGAAGATATTTTTTTAATGAACGGAAGCAAAAGACGTTGTAAGCGTGTCTATGATGATAAGAATTATATTTTGCATACTTATTTTGTGTGGTACTGGGAGGATGATACTTTAGATTTTTATGAAAAAACGTCATTGCAGAACAAGATTATTGATTCTTACGAGGTAGATTATTTTACAAATGAAGTAAATAAAATCGCGCTTGAAGAATTGAGAAACGGAACTATAAAGCCATTTGAAATCAATTTTAATTAGGCCGGCAAGCGTACCGGGGAGTATTTCCCCGGCGGCCTTTTAACAAAAATTCAAGGAGGAACAAAAAACATGATAAAAATTGACATGTGGTACAACGACAAAAAGGAGCAGGCAACCGGGCTTGATATCTGGTTTAATGATCTCGGATGTTTTTACTCTGGAAATATTACAATTTTTGATAAAATTGTCGGTGATTATTACGCCGACAGTGTGCAGAAAATTTGTGAAGCGTTTCCGCACCTGGAAGAAAAAATAAATGCTTGCTTGAACTAAATAAATCAATTTCGGGCGGGGATTTCCCGCCTGTTTTTTCTAAATATTGGAGGGTTAATACATGAAATACCATTACATAGCAATTTCAACACGCACAAACAATAAAAACTTTGCTTCTGTTCTTCGGGTCTCAAGCTCTGATAATTTATTATTTTCCTTGCAGATTCCCGGCATTACTTCCGCAAATATTTGCAGCACGAAAAAAGAAGCGGAAAAAGTCGTTGATTTTTGGAACAAGTGTTACAAGAAAAATAAGACTTATGGCGGGCTTTAAAATGGTAACAATCAAGAAAGCCACGCAAGCGCAGACAATCGCCGCCATAAAAAGCGGCGACTTCTCCGTAATTGATACGATCAATAAAAAAGCCAGAAAAGAAGCAATAGAAATTTTTGCGTCTGTTGCTGGCAGCGTTATTAAATTAGCTTACTGGGATATGTCCCCGGTAAAGCGCCGGGACGGTAAAAAGGTCTATAATGCGGTACGCCTTGCACCGATCGACGAAAAATGTGGACTGTTTACAACTTTCCTGTATGGAGCTTATCGGGAGCGAGATCATCCCCACAAGCGACAGACAATTTAATATTAAAGATGATTACGACCGCCGGGAATTTTTCCGCAGTCTTCCAGCTGTTACAAAAATGACTTTTAAATAATAGGGCGCGTCTTTTTATATCCTGGCTCCCAGGGTGAAGGGAAGAAAGATAAAAGCATGAAAAATTCAACTTTTAAGGAAAATGTAAAAAAGCAACTTGAAGTAAATGAAAAAATACATGCTATGGGCTTAGATGTTTGTTATGATAAAGAGTTTAAGCATGTTCGCATATATAAAACTTATAAAAACGAATACAACCAGGATACTATAAAATTTGTTGGCTATATTGATAATAATTTTAATATTGTTGTAAATGAATGATTTTCCACCGCTTCCCGGTATCCAGTCCGGCGGCACGTTCACGGCGTGCAAGCGGTTTTTTGGCATTCTGCCAGATACACCTTGCAAAGTTAATATAATAAGTCAATCAATTAACGCGCTATTTTATCCGTAAATCGTTTTTTATGCTGTTAATGGTGATTTATGCCACTGTTGAATTATAAGCTGTTTATGAGCCTTTAAACGCGTTACATGCTTTATTGACTGTCTGTGGCTATAGATGTATAATAGCCTTGTATAGCTATGTGCAGCTATGCTTTATTTGTGTACCGTGTAAATTGGTGCATTTTGTCCGATTATGTGCGTAGCTTGTCCGGGCCTCCCGGTGATCTGTCGCAGCTGTCCGGGCTATATATCAATTAGAATTATACAACTATATTTTGATATGCTTGTGTAATGCTGTATTTGCCATTTTAAGGCGTTTTATAATCGTAGTCAATAAAGTATAGGCTAAATACGTTACAAGCCATTTAAGGCTTATTTTGCAAGAGTATTATTGCATTTTAACGCCGTGTTATATGTTGCTTGTTGCTATGGTCTATTATCTGTTGGCGGTTGGTTCTGATCTGCCAGGGCTACGGCTGGCGGTTGGCTTCGTTGGTGTCTAATAGTTCCCGGTGGTTCTTAATCTTTCGGCTGAAGCTCTCTGCAAAGTCTACAGTATCTTTCCCGGGATGGATAAAAGTCTTTGGAATTTTCGGGATTCCGTATTTACCATCAAGGTCTGCATCCGTGATTAAAAACTCTTTCATTACGTCATAAGCTGTGTGTATCATTGATTCCACTCCCATTCTTTCTCTTATAGTGCTAAAAGGTACTTATATTTGTAAAATACCATATGTTGTGTCTTTATGCAAGTTTTCCTACTAAATATCTTGTGTTGTTCTGGATGTAGAGTTAAAATCATATCGTCAGAACGGCGCAAGGGAAACCCCCATTTTTCAAGGCTTCCAGACCTTAATTGAAATGTCAGTGTTGCACATGTAACCGCCAACGGTTCCACGGTAATTTTCTCAAAAAGTTCATTGACAATCTGCCTGTTAATGTCCTGTGGAGTAACGCCTTTAAACTTTTCTAACTGTTCTTTAATAGCACTTAATTGTATTTCTACTGGCTCTGGACTTTTTGTATTTTGGATTTCTAGAATATGGCTCTCAATCTGTTTTATCTGCTTCACGTATTCTTTATTTCTTGAAATAAACTCATCATCAGATATTTTTCCATCCAGATTATATTCCAGTATTTTTTCACGTTTTTGTTTTAACAGATCAATCTGTTTTTCAAGTCGTGAGATTTCGTTTTTATTGTCTGGAATGTTTTTGATCGAGGACTGCAAAATTTCAAAATATTCTTCCAAAATGCTGTCAATATTTTCAGAAGATTTATTTATTAATTCTGCAATTACTTCTTTCAGTTCTGATTCTGCCAGTCCAAATGAATCACATGAAGCTGCTCCGTTTTTTATCTTATAACTACATACCCATCGAACATCTTCTTTTCCTCGAATGTAATGTTGCTTCATCCAGTATGGTGCCCCGTCATTTGCACAGAAGAGCTTCCCAGTGAAAATATTTTCATTTTTAAAAGAGGTTCTTCTTGATTTTATAGCTTCTCCACGCTCTCTTAAATACGCATTTGCCTTTTCCCAAGTATTCTCATCAATGATCTGTGGAACTCTGGAACCATCATCTTTAAACATTACCCATTCTGACTGCGGAAGAAATTCTTGTTTCTTGGTAAACATATCAATAACCTTGACTTTTCCTCCGCAATAGTATCCTTTGTATTTTGGATTCCGAATAATGTTTTTTATAACATCCCGGTTGATTTTACCACCTTTGAAATTTCTGTACCCCATATTCCATAGCTTCTTTTCGATTCTTGGCGTAGATATTCCAGAAGCATAGTCTTGAAAAATCATTCGAACCATATCTGCTTCTTCTGGTATTAGTTCAAGCTTTCCTTGATTATTTGAGTATCCATACATTCTGTGCCCAAGAACAACGCCGTTTTTGATTGACTGTGCGTGCCCGAATTTCACTCTTGAAGAAAGCTTGCGGATTTCGTCTTGTGCTACCCCGGCCATAATAGTAAGCCGGAACTCACTATCATCATCAATAGTGTTAATTCCATCGTTTTGGAACCAAACGCACACACCGTAAGACAACAATTCTCTGGTATATTGGATGCTATCAAGAGTGTTTCTCGCAAATCTTGAAATTTCTTTTGTGATAATCATATCAATTTTTCCAAGTTTTGCATCTCTGAGCATTCTTTGAAATTCTTCTCTTTTATCTGCGTGCATTCCAGAAATACCATCATCAATGTAAGAGCCTGCGAACTTCCATTTGCTGTTAGAATGTATCAGTTCTTCAAAATGTTCTTCCTGATGTTTGATGGATGCTTGCTGTTCAAGTTTTTCCGTTGAAACCCTGGCATAATAAGCAACATTTAATTCAATGTCGTAAATAGAGCAACTTCTTAATTTTTCTCTGACATAATAAATATTCATAGTGCATTTCTCCCTCAATAAACAGGGAGTGGAATCATATAAAGTATAACACCTCACATAACTCCACTCAATACATTTTGCTACTTTCTAATGCTGATTTCAGCTTTAATTTTATCTCTTGTTTTCTCATCTATCAGACCAAGTGAGAACATTCTTTCGTTTATGGCATACAATATAGCTTTTTCCATTAATTGTCCCTCCAAATAATTATCTAATTTTTTACGTTGTTTTCCTTTATCTTTTGTATGCCCTATAATTTCTACCATTATTCTGTTTTAAACGATTCTACGTGATTTTAATTGCACAATTATCATATTTCACAACAAATCAAATATATTGACCTGTCCATCAATCTGAGATTCTTCCAGATTGTAAAATTTGCAAGCTATATAATCTGGGTTCCAATCAATTTCCAGTTCGTATTGTAAACACCGCGGATGCTTATCACCATAGAAGAATCTGCAATCGGAACAGATATGCTGATAAGCTGTACCGCCAGACCGCTTATACATTTCGATAATCTTCCTCATAAAATCACTCGCTTTACTCTTGATTTTCCTCTCGATTTTTTCTTGAAGATACCAGTTTTAACACAATCCCTCGGATCACATCCTCTGCTATGTCCTTCGATCAAGATATAATCACAGGTTGCATTTGTACTCCATGCATTTTCGCTCTTGCTGTAATAGTCGCATTTTGAGCATTGTCTCCGCTTTAAGCCTATAATTTCAGTGCTTTTTAATTCTCTCCATGGTTTTCTATCTGGCAATTTTCCGCACCCCCCAATCTGGCAGTATCTATAATTTTTAAAAGGTCTGGACTTAGTTTTCTTCGTTCTTGTTCCCTCTGTACCTCTGCCCGGTAAGTCCTTTGAAAATTTGATTGAGCTACACTCCACCATGTGCCATCCACATTTTCAGATACCGCCCATTCTCTAAGTTGTGCCGGACTTGATACTGCTTTCTGAATGATTTTTGGAAGCTTATCAAACTCTGCTTCTGCATTATATGTAGAGTTCTGAATAGCTTTGCATACCTTTTCCCAGGCTTCTGTTTCATTCAGCTCTTCCTTCTGCGGCGCAATGCTTTGTGCGCATTGCCTTAATGCAGCTATCGAAGGCTCTTTCCATTCAGTCTGCATATATTTCTTTAATCCGAAACTTAAAAGCTTATAATCTAGGTCTTTCAAAAGTCCATACCAAGTATCAAAAGCATATTGATCTGGCAGAAATGTCGGGGAAGTGTACACAGCTTTCATTGCTTTTACGAGTACCGCCCATTCTTCTCTTGTCATACCCAATTATCCACCTCGCTTACCCTGTTTTGGATTTTCTCCATGTAGCTGCATGGTCTATTCGTAGACTTGTCCATGTATTGTCCTTCAAATACTTTTGCGAAATTTCCAGGCTTTAAGAACCAGTCAAACGTAACCATCCAGCCATTTTTATTTTGCCCTTGTAGGAATGTGCTGCGTCGAATATTTTCAATCGCTTCCAGAATATCTTCAACACAGTTCTGACGGATTCTGGCTTTCACTGCCTGTTCTCGTTTTGGTGTCATTCTTTTTACAGGAGTAATACCGAATTCTTCCAGAGTATTCCATTCATCAATGATTCGTTGGACGTCAGTCTGACGAATAGTATCTTTAGATACTATTAAATCATTTATATCTTTTTCTTTATCTTTATCTAATTCTATATCTAAATCTAAATCTAATTCTAAATCTTTATCTAAACCTATATCTTTATCTGAGTGCGTCTTTTGTTCGTCTATTTTGCGTCTTTTCTGCGTCTGCCTGTTTGAACGCTCTATTAGTTTGGTATCATCAATAGAATTTCCATTTGTCAGTGAGTAACTTCCGTTATCTTTCAATAGCAGTTTCTTTTTTTCATCAGTGTATGAAGTTTCTATATATCTGTCTCTGGACAGGGTGTTGTGCATTCTCCAATGTTTAATAACGATCACGCCATCATCAAACAAGATAACAAATCTCTTGGCAATTAGAAGCTTCAAATCATCATCATTCGCTCCTATTATTTTTTCAATCCTCTTTGGGTTTCCAATAAATCCATCATCGTCCGCTCTCATGTTTAGATGAAAATAAAGACATTGTGTTGATAACGGCATATCAAGAAAAGCATCTGTATCAACAATTTTCATTGTGAACATTCTTTTATTTGCCAATTTTAAAATTCCTTTCTCCAATTCCTGTTTTTTTCACAAGTGTTTATTTTAATTTAACTTCAATTCCATTGATTTTCAGTTCTCCATTTACCGGAATTACAAGAGATGGAACGCCGTTTATTTCTTTTAGTTCAATCAGAGCAATTTTATCTGGCTGGATGCAGATTGTTGCATCTGGTGTTACAATTTTTGCAGTTTTTGAATTATGGATATTGTCAAGGGCAACAGGCTCATTACTGAAATACATTTCCCAGTTTTCTTTGAAATCTGATAACTTCTCGCCTGGAACTCCGCAATATTCAAAAATCTGTTCCATTTCGTCACATGATACAGTTATCATCTCCGGGCTGTCTTTCTTCTGTTCTCTTACTTCCTGCAAAGATTCAATTAGGCTTTCAGTGAAATTGAATGTTGTATTTCCTTCGAAATTGTCCATGATAAAATCTGAAAAGACATTGATCTCATTGCCGGGTATACGTGGAATTGGTGTGCCAAGAACGTTTTCGATGAAATCTGGATGAATATTCTTTACGTTTTTATTGAAATACAAGGCTCCATGAATATCAGTGCTTCTGTCATTGAATACCGGGAATAAAAATCCTGTTTCTGGTCTTGAGACTACCCAATCACGAATACGGTCTTTGATGTTATTTTCAGCCACATCATAGCTAAGCCCAGCCTTTGAAAGATTTACTGGACAAATGCTGCACAGAATGTGTTCATAAATTTCTTCTGATGCATCGTGCATTTCGGTTCCATCAGAAGCCTTTCCGGGAATGTCATATACTGCATGAATGAGAACTATGTAGTAATTTTCTGGATAGTCATAGTTTTCAATTACTTTGTCGTAGAACTCGTCCAAAAGCTCATCATTTTTAAGCTTACTTGCTCTGATCCGCATAAGAAATTCCTGTGTTCCACCCTCTTTTTCCTGTGATAATGGAAAATCAAGGTTCATAAGGTTCTTTCCAAGTTTGCCAGACATGGTTTTCTTGAAAATGTCAAAATATTTAAACATTTCTTCCTCTGGAAGAGACAGGAACGCTTCTTTAATTTTGGTTTTCTTATTCTTTTCTGCATCAACATAACAACCACAAATACGTGTAATGGAACAATTTGCTGGTGTAAACTGCTTCTTAATCTCTGCGATTTCTTTCTTATTCATGATTAATCCTCCGCTCCAAATATTTTTCTTAAATTGTGCTGGTAATTCTTCACTGTTTGTTCGATAGTGTTATAAGTTGGTCTTAATCTGCATCTTTCTTTGTAACCATCGCATCTTGTTCCAAAAAGAATGGAATTTCGACATATTCCATCTTGACTAGCGCAACATTTATTCATTCTTTTCCATCCTTTCTGCTTCTCTCGCTTGTTTTTTCTCAATCCACTTATTAATTTTCTCATCGGATATCATATACATTTGCTTTAACATTTCGATACAGATCAACACATCTGCAATTTCTTCTATCATATTATCACGGTTGATTTTACCGCGCTTTGCCTTACTGATTGCCTGGATAAGTTCTGCACATTCTTCCATGCAAACCGTGCTTTGATTGTTTTTGCCGTAGCGCTTAATGCTATCTGCGATAACACCTTTATCAATCTTTATCCCTGTGATTAATCCGGCAAGAGCCTTTGCACCAGAATCGCACGCCCATGCTTCTTTGAGATAGTTCTTCTGCCACTCATCTTTGATTTCTGAATTTCCCAAGAAACATAAATGCTGGTCTCTCATATCGGATAATATGTCTTTTGCTTCTTCTGGTTTCATGTTAATCCTCCGCTCCAAAATATGCTGACAACATTTTACCGCCTTTTCGAGATTTTCATACCATGGTCTCAGCGTGCATCTTTCTTTGTACCCATCACATTTATTTCCAAATAGGATAGCGTTTTTACATATACCGTCTTGGCTAGCGCAACATTTATTCATTTCTTCATCTCCTCCAGCTGTTTTACTGCTTTTCTACAATCTCTATTTGCAGACCGGAACATCATCAAAAGTATTTCAGACACAGGCCTTGTCCGATTTCTTCGCTTTGCTTTTTTGATGCATGCAAGCTCATTTCCATCTGGCACATATATTCCTACGTAATGCGGAATTTCAAGGGATATCGCAGCATATACATCTGTCGGCATAACCAGATAGTTATAATCGCCAACAAAATTCAGCCCATGACCAGAATGAAAATCTTCAGCAGATGACTTGATTTCATAGCAATAACAATCGCCTTTTTCTATCCCGGACACGCTATTATTCACCGGCGCGAACCGCATATAATCCACCCTTACTGCATGATCTGTCGAATAATCGAATGTCACTTCTTTCGCCCAATAAATACGTGGATCATTTTGAGGATTTATTTTCTTTTCAAGCATGGCTGATAGTTTCGCTGTAATCTCAGGTCTTGTCATTTTTCATCTCCTCCAACTTCTTCTCAGCTTCTTCACGAGAAAAATAAACCTTTGCTTCTTGCTTCTTTTCTAAAACTCCGTTAATAATTTGTAAATGAAAGCCTTTTTTATCAATATGAAAAGCATCCACTTTGCGTTCTACAATTCTAAGAGGTTTTCCTACAATATCATACATTGTATCTCCGACTTTACACGGCAGCCTCACAAGCAAGCCCTGTTCTTCTAAGTCTTCATATTCGGCAAGTTTATTACAACATCTATTATGTCCGTTGCTTCTAATGCTGGTTTTCGGAATTGCCTGTTTATGTTCACCATCCTCAATCCACTCTGTTAATCTCTCCATCTACTTCACCTCTTCCATCTGACTTTCTACAATATTTGCGAGTAATTCCAAGGACTTAATAAATGATTCCGTCAATGCTGTTCTGTCTGGGTATTTAGTGAATGCTCTGACAAGGCTTATAGCATCTTTAATCTTCTTCTCATCTTCAATTACGTCTGATGCTTCTACTAATTCATATCCCGGTGTAAGGCTGGCATTTCTTGTTAGTTCTTTATTACTATAGAACTTTAATATATCCGGGATCTGCTGTTCTTCAAATGGATACGGATACGCTTCTTTTCCGCCGTACCATCTATATCCTTGTTTCTTTGCTGCTTTCAGAATATTTTCATACTCTTCATGTGTTCTGATTAATACACATTTATTCGCTAGATCAATCATTTACTTCACCTCTTTCGTAATCGCATCAATACACCGATTCCAACCATGCATCTTGCCGTATTCATATTCTCCTGGCTTTTCCATTGACTTATATTTTGGCAATGGCTTCAATGGACACCAATCAGGTCTTGATTTGCTTTTGCAATCATAATGTTCTTCTGTCATCAGAATTACATCATAATCTAAACAATCGGCTAATTCACAGTATCCCTCATATTCAATTTCGCCGCAGTATGAAGTTCCGAACGGGCAATCATAGCAATTTTTCGGCGTATCTATTACTAATACTGATTTACTCATCTGATTCCTCCTGTAATAATTCTGGATTGTCGAAAATATTTCCAATAACCTCTCCATGATTACAAGTAGCTTCATCAATCCATAAGTATTGCAAACCTAACTTCTCTGTATTGTGAAGTCGTACAAATGACGCATGGGTTTCGTTATATTCGATTAAATCTTTTTGGGTTACCATTGCTTCATCTGTGTATTGAAATATATCATTCTCCCAAATTTTATTGCCGTTCTTATCGGTCAGACATGTGAACTGACAGAGGGTTTCTGGAATAACTTTCTTACAACTAACCGCAGGAACACAATAATGCTCAACACATTTTGTTTGAATAAAGGTACCTTCGTGAGAAGAAATATAACATCCTTCAACCCATTTGCCGTTATCAATCCGCTTTGCCTTGAAAAGAATTTCTCTCATTCGTTTTCACCATCCTCCACTTGTCCCGATTCTTCTAACCAATTTTCAACACATGGTAGGCAAATATAGCAACTGCACCAACCTTGTCCTTCTACTATTGCCTTTTGATTTAACATTTTTTCACCTTTAGGTATCTGTTTTTCGCATACACAGCATAAATGAGAAACCCTTATTTTTACGATTTTTTCTGTCAGATTTGATTCCGAACCATCCATATCTCCTGCAAATATCTGACTATCAATATACATTTCTTCTGGATATTTCATTCAACTCCACCGCCTTTCACAATTTCGATTGCCCTGCTCAACCCAGCATTGTATCCTTGATGTACATCAGATAAGATACATTCCGATTCAATGAATTTATCTCTTTTCAACTCACCAACAACCTTGTCCACATCAAAAGCTGTCGGCTGCTCGTCCACAATATGTATATATCTGTCTATAATCTTCTGTATTGGTTCTCCTAAAATATTTTGAAGCAGTATATCTTTTTTTAATTTATCTGCGTCGATTAACCGCATTCCTTAATCCTCCTTATACGGTTCTGGAAGTGGCATCCAGGCAATAACTTCGCCGCCTATACATTCTCCATTCCATTCGCCATAGTCATCAATGAACGCTGTCTTTAACCACCTTCCGTACATTCCCATAAAACCACTATATTTAACAGTTGCAATTACATCTTTATTTTTCTCTGGTAATCTCTCGCTGACTGGAATCCAACCATTTTCTTTCTCGTCCTGTTCCAGATCATTAAAAAGAGTATTTACAATATCCAGCGCACTCCCTGGAAGCCCATACTTATACTGTGATTTCTTTTCTATCTCAGCTTTGTATTGTTCTAATCTGACCCGTACTCTGTTCATCCTTCCACCTCCTCATAAGTTTTTCTGAATATATCTGGCTTACACGGATAAAATTCACCGCAAACACCTCTGATAATATAATCTCCAATGTTTGCAAGATGTTCGCCCTCAAGCGTCTTAATAATCAATCCGCCCGGCACTTTTAAATGGTCGATATAGAAGTTTTCAGCTATTATCACTGGAAAGGCGGTTGTTATATACTCGTCTGGACAATTGCCATTTGTCAGAAAATCGAACATTTCTCGTTTATTTACACCAGTCCACTGTACTGCATCAATTACAACTGGCTTCTTTCTGTACTTAATGCTTCCACCCCTTCATCAGCTGGCATCTGGAACGTCATTCCTTTTTTGAGCATTTCTCCAATTTCTCCTGCATGTGTTATGCTTTCTTCTGTTCTTGGCTTCATGCTTAATGACTTACATACTTCTGGAATTACATATTTTGTGTATTCCGAATCTCCATAGGCTTCCTGAATCATATCCAGTACTTTCATGGCTTTTGCTTTGGTGGAATATTCTCCCAAAACAAAATATCCTCCATTTCTCTGTGCATCCTGCAAACTCCAACATATAACATTCAATGAATCTGGGAGCTTTAGATTTATTACAATGTTTTCAAACTTTACCAGTGCTGTTTTATCCTGACTTCTGATTAACATTTTGTGTCCTCCTTTATGGTCTTTTATATCCTTTGCACTTTTTGGTTCCACAGTATGCTTTCACAAACAGTGGCTCGCCTTTCTTTCTATTGTGATAGTTCACGGGACATTCTTTATTTTTACATTCGTTACAGCAGTAAAACATTTTGTACTAATCCTCCTTGTCCTCGTAGTTCATTACAACTCTAATAATTCTCACAAGCACTTTCTGAATCTGGTCATAAATGTGATGATCGTCAGCTCCGAAATGAGAACATAACACTGCATTCTGTACGCCATCTGCATAACAATCTGCCATGAAATCAGCGCTGTACACATCATCTTTATTATCAAGCTGTCCGTATTCTCTCCATTGAGTAGTGATATAATCTTCCACTTTTTCATCTACTACATAGTAGCTGTCTTTGTTACCATTGATATGTCTTACACAGCAATCAATGAATCCTAATCTGTCGCAATCTCTACAATCTTCCGATGTTTCCTGTGTGTATTCTCCAAATACACGATTGATTTCTGCATCAAAATTTTCTGGTAGATTGAAAATATCTACTTCCAATTCTCTTGGAAGTTTTATTGTGTAACTTCTCATTTTCCATCCTCACTTTCCCCATGCCAGTAACTGACACGCTATTGTGCAGTCCTCCATGATTTCTGTATTAATGTTTCCTCTGTCTGGCTCTAATTCATCAAGGAATACGCCGTTTATGCAACTCCTTCCAAATCTACGCTCTTGCTCCGCACGCCTTTGAAATACTTCTGGAAAGTCTAATCTGATTTTATTCCAGTAGCCCATGCCACCTTTTACACATCCGATGCAATTATTGTTCGGATAGCCTAAATCGTACATAACTGGACGTTTTAATCCTAACCTGTCTGCTATTCCATGTGCTTCCTGTTTTGTTAATCCATGTTCAATTAGCGGAAATTCATGGTCGTAATCGCTTAATGCCTTGCAGGTATTCTCTGCCCTACTTTTTTCATTCACATCGAACCCCCATACATAGGTGTGGTGATCTGGATGCTCGGATTCCCATTTTTTTCTCACTTCTTTTTTTAAGTATCTCGTACATGGAGAGCCGAACGGAGTATTCATCGTGTGCGTGAACTCCATCACGTCATCTACTGAATTAAATCTATCTGACTGGATAATCGTTATCTTTCTTCCCAGTAACTCCTCACAATCATGCAAGAATCTAAGGCTGTCTGGATGTTGATTCGATACATGAGTATAAATAATCTCATCAACATCCTTTGCCAGATAACACGCTACAAAACTTGAAATACCTGTACTAAACCAACATACTTTCATAACACTACGCTCCAAATCTTCTGACCAATTCTTTAGTTTCTTCTGGAAATCTAATTTTCGTTTTCTCTTCGATTTCCTCCATCATGCTCATAAAGCTTCTCTCTCCGCTATTTGCCATCCTTACATACTCGTTGGCAATATGAACTACATCCAGAAGCCTGTCTGTTGAAAACTTATGTTTCTTGTTCAAAGCCATCATTATTGTTACAGTATTTACTACAGTTGCCCAATCATCACCAGTGTTGAAGCCATCGTTGTAAGCCTGGTTTTGCATGATTTCTAACTCTTTTCTTGATTTCTGCATAGCTCTTCCGAATGCCTGTGACATTTGGTTGTCGCATTCCAGCACCCTATTTTTCTTTGGTGCTTTCATCTTTAATTTGCTTCCCATGTTTCTTCCTTTCGTATCTGTATTCCGTCAAACGGTATGCTCTCGATATTCCCGGATGTTCTGTGGCAATCAGAGAATCCATCTCCAATTGCCGCATATGTCTCTGGACAGTGCATTTTGTTAGGTCTGTCCCATCCATGATTTCTTCATAAGAAGGCATATATCCGTGTTTCTCAAAATACTCCACCAGAAATCTGTAAATATCGTTTCTGGCAGATTGTCCCTCATTATATTTTCTCTGGCGGTAATTCATACGCAAAACGGCTCTTCTGCCGCAGTATTGCTTTTTTCTTCACGCATTTTATTTAATCTTTCCGCAGCTTTCTTTTTCGCTTCATCGGAATATTTTCTCGGTGGATTGATTTTAATGTAGGAATACGGCAAATGAGCGAAAATAGATCCATCATTATTTCTGGCAAGAATTTTCACATCATCTGGAAATTCCTTTTCTAATTCCTCGCATCTGTTCTTCCAGGCACTTCCATTCTTAGCAGTAAGTCCTACATAATCCCTCCCGGAAATCCACTCAATTACGCATTCGTTTGTGTTTTCTGACACAAAACTCACCTCTATTCATTTTTTTATTTTTTATCTTTGGAATTTAGCCAGTAGAACTACTGGTGTGTTAGAATCAGTGATAGTTTTCTTCGTTGAGTAAGTCGTTGAATTTTTCCAACGCCTTAATAGATACTTTGTTATTTGCTTTTTCTGGTCTGATTGATACATTTAAGTGAGTATCAATGATATGCTTTAATTCTCTTGCAAGGGTTATTTTCCCCTGTTGGATTCCATCTCTATATCCTTTTGCCGGACGAAATTCATTGATTTTTTCTTTCCCTTCCCCTTGGCTCCCAGAGGTTTTATTATATCTGCATTGATATCCTTTTTTGGTATACTCTAATATCCAGTATTGTTCCATTTTATCAAGCTGTTCTACTGGATAATGGATAAAATTTATTTTCCACCCATACGGATTTTCTTCGCTGTAAAACCCTCTTTTCTTTATTGATAAATCAATGTGCTGATACCCGGTGAGATGAGAACACATCCTTTGAATTATATGTACTGCCTGACCTATATAAAAGTATGGGATTTCATTTTCATCAGTTCTAGTTAAAAAATAAATTCCACTGCCATCATCAAGCTTCGGGTTAATTTTCAGAAGCCTTTTTCGATTCGTTGCTTCAATAGCTTTTGCTTGCCTAAGCTTTTTATAATCCAACCGGCATCACCCCTTTTCAATCTGATTCACAAGGAATTTTTAATTTCTCTCCAATTGCCTTGATTACCGAAACAGTAACACCATTCCCTGCCTGTTTGTATAACTGACTATCTGAGTTGGCAAACTGTGCTTTTTCAAAATAATCATCTGACCAACCTTGCAGCCGAAAACATTCTTTCGGTGTAAGTTTTCTGATTGCTATGTAACATTGATATTTTTCATACCAGACTGCATATACAATTAATTCATCGGAAACTTTCACAAATATGCCTTGATTGCAGCTTGTATCTAGCGTATTGGCAACTTCTTTTCCGACTCTTCCACGTCTGGTTTTACTTCCTGGGACTGATAAATTCACTGCATCAATACCGACTCTGCGCTCTGAATATCCTTGATTAGTTGCTTCTGCCACTTTTACCGCAAGCTGATTATCTTTCTGGACTGTAGACAATGTATTTGCAATTCCATCTTCTCTGATTTCATTAGCAAGAAATTCATGTCTGGAAATATCAAGTTTTCCACTTTCGTAATCTTTACGGATTTCTTTTCCATATTCCGTGCGAACATTTCTCAGCATCCCGATTGGTTCAACGGCTACGCCATGTTTGTCTTGACTTGTAAGTGTGAACATTGGTTCTCCATCTTCTTTGAACCTTCTTCCGTTTTGACGTTTCTCTGCCCGATCTGGCGTGAGAACTGGAATTGCAATCTTCGGATTGTTGTTGTGTCCTGCCGAATGGCATTTTGCTATTCCATCAATCCCAAGCACTTTTCCGTCTTGTGACGAATTAACTTCTCCTATGACTTTTATTGCAATTCCGCTATCCTGTCCGGCGTGGTTCGCTACGCCTTTGTAGTATCTTGCTTTTAAACATCTTGCAGTGTCCGTCATCTTCGAGCCTTCATAACACAAGTCAATGAAGCATGGCAAGGCAACATGGTGTTCCCTTCCGCCACCTTGACAAGTGCTTAATGCTTCTGTGATTCCATCTTGTGCAAATACCTGCGTATTTCTTCTGTAACCGTCCCTGTGATCTATTATTTGAATACTATCTTCTCCGTCTGTTCCTTCGATAGGAAATATTTTTGAGGTACTTCTCCCTCTAAGATGTCCGATAATGAAACACCGTTCCCGGTTTTGTGGTACTCCGAAATCTTTGGAGTTAAGCACCTGCCATTCTGCATCATACCCCTGCTTCTCCATTTCAATGAGCAATCTGGCGAAATCCCATCCTCCATTAACACTAAGCAGATTTTTAACGTTCTCAATGAAAAGGTAAGTGGGCTTATCTTCTTCTTTGAGTTGTCCGACAAGATACATAACTCTGAAAAACAGGCTTGAACGGTTTCCTTGAAATCCGGCTTGCTTTCCTGCAACGGATATGTCCTGACAGGGGAATCCGAAACACCAGCAGTCGGCTTTTGGAATATCTCCGGAATACACTCTTCTAATGTCATTTGCGTACCACTCTCCATTTCTGTATTCCTCCTTTAATATTTCTTTCTGTCTTTTCTTGATAGGAATATCTTCTAATGCTTTTCGCTGCTCGTCTGTCAGTAAGTGCATTGAGATATAACTCGCAGTAGCAAATTTATCAAATTCGCAAAAGCCAATGCACTCATGCCCCGCTAGTTCCATTCCTCTACGAAATCCTCCGATTCCTGCGAAAAAATCTATAAATTTCATTTTTATCTCCTAACTAAATGGAAATTCATCTTCCATACCGCCTAAATCCGGCACATCCATGAAACTAGGTTCTGGCGGCGGTACTGGTCGTGTATCTGTTTCCTGTGCCTGCGGTGACTGGCTCTTTCTTTCTGCAAATTCATGCTCTGCAACAAGGCAATCATTTGAGTAAACTTTTTCGCCATTTTTGTTCGTATAGTTTCCAGTCTGCCATTCTCCACGCACATTTACTTTCGTGCCTTTTTTAAGATATTTCTCTGCGAATTCTGCATTTTTCCCAAGGCATACGCAAGTGATAAAGTCAGATTTTCTTTCCGTGTTCTTTTTCACTCTTCTCTCGACAGCCAAAATATATCTTGCAATTTTGGTGTCATTCGTTCCCATTCTGATATCTGGATCAGCAGTTAATCTTCCAGAAAGAATAACAATATTCACAATTTATCACCTCTCAATCTGAATGTCACATCTGATAAGTGCGTGTTTGATTTTCTTTGTATTCCCTGTTACAACTTCTTCTTTCCCGATAACAAAGGAAATATCATCTTCTGTTACATTGAATCCTTTTGTTTTGATATGCTCCATGATGATTTCTTTAATTTCATCTGTGCCAATTCCGATTGTTATTTCCAATGGTGTTACCTCCCTGGTTTGTAGACTGGTGGCATTGGCTGCCATGCAATAACTGGGTAATGTGCAAACCCATATGCTTCTACGCTTCCCCATTTACCGTCCCCTAAATAAGTAAGACTTGTCGGAAGAATAGCGCCCTTAATTGTAACCGTATATTCTTTCCAGTCTCCCGGGTTTTCTTCCTTGTTTGGTTCTGGCGGCAACTTCACTTCTGTTGGAATCCACATATCCGCAGAACTGTAGGAACAAATCAGTTCTTCAACTTTCTTGATTGCATCATTCCAACCTTTGTCGTATTTGCATTCCTGTTCGGAAGATTCTGATTTTTTCAGTTTATCAAGGGCTTTTAAGAATATTTTCATGTGTTAATCCTCCTTAACTTTCTCGATAGTTTCTTTTATCGCTTCTTTCACAACCTTAGTTTTAATCATCTTATCTGCCAAGGCTTTTGCTGCTTCCTGTACGATCACGCTTTCATTCTTTTCTAGTACCTCAGAAATATGAGAATGAATCATTCTGCACAACGGTTCATTGGTTTCTCTGCTACCATATAACTCTTTTTTATAAATAACTCCTTTGATTTCTTTGGTGATTTTCTCAACTACCCTGTCCTCAACATTTTCACGGATTTCATTGGCAATTTCTTCCTCATTAATGCCAATCGTTACTGGTACGCTGAATACGCTCATTTTCAGTCCCCCTCTCCCATAGCTACTACATCACATCCAATAAATACTAGTTCTTCATGCTCACTCATTCCGTATCCAACAGATCTTCTTCCAATTTTAAAGTGAACATTTTTCGGATCAACCGTAACTCCCTCATTTTTCTCCATGTAGTCAGAAACAATCATTGTCAGAAATTCTTCGTTTAAGAAAAATTCTTTCTTGACTATCGGATATATTTTCGGAATATATTCAAGCCATGTCTCTACACCTTTGTATTCTTTTCCTTCTGTGTCAGTCCATTCACCATTTCCAGTATATGCAAGCATGATGATTTTTTCAGAGTTTTTCAGCTTTACATAATACAAACATGCTGTATCATCAGTTGGAGTTTCTGGAAGCACATCTTTTACTGAACGCCATACACTAAGTGAAGGAATTGTTTTTCCTGTTTTGCGGTCTACATGTTCCTGTCCTTTAATTACATAGTTTCTAATTTTTTTTGGCATTAATTTTCTCCTTTCAATCATTCAACCGAATTGTTTTCAATATCATCTTCAACTGCTTTCCAAATACAATCCATAACAGATGCATAATCAAGCAGTATTTCCCTTTCTCTGATGTTTCTTCCGTCTTTTTCATGCCAATCTCTCACTATATAAAGTTCGGCATTTGCAGAAAGAATATCTGTTTTCATGTCCCAGTATTTAATATGAATTTCATAAGCTGCATTTGCAGAAATTGTATTTACATAAATTCCTTTTGTTACTTCTTTCCAATCTTTCAAACCAATTGCCGCCATCTATTTTTCCTTTCAAAACGGACATAAGTCCAAGTTAATTTCCAGTCCAGGTCTGGCAATCTGTACCAGTGCATCATCCCAAACCACAGTTTCTTTTATCTCTTTCAAAATCTGTTCCGGGTCAGCTGCTTCATTACTCAAATGCACCAATGTTACCGTCCGTAATGCCGCCGTATGATTCGTATTTACTAAGCTTTTGCAAGTATCTAGGGAACAATGCCCTTTAAGCCTGTGCGTGTAATTTTCAGCTGCTTTGTCAACTAATTCTCCACAATAGTTGCATTCAATAACTAAGTGGTTCAGCCGCATTGCTTTGAAGTTGTATCGGCAAAACTCAAAGTCTGTCATATACAACAGCTTTCCCATCTCTTCATGTTCCACGATATATCCATAATTGAAACATGGAATAAGTTGCCCTGTGTCCTTATCCCTTGTAGTATGCGGCAAATAGAACGGTATTACTGTAAATGAGCCAACCCGAAACGGTCTTTTTTCTGGAACGCCTTTCATTAATTCGCCAGTGATGATTTGCAGATGTTCCACGGTTTCATCATTGGTGTAAATCTGGATACCTAAATTCATCAGATTTTTAAATGATTCACGGTGATCGCTCAACCGTGTTCATGTGTCAGAAGCACGCCAGAAACATCACTTGTTCTGTAATCAATAGCTTTCAGAATGTCTTTGTATCTGCATCCGCAGTCCAGAAGAAGCATTTCTCCGCTGTTCGATTTCAGAACATAGCAGTTTCCATGGGTACTCCCTGTGCTTACTACTCGCATGAACATTTATCATCACCTCGCTTTTACTCCAAATTATTTCTTAATATTTCTTTTATGTCTGATAATATCTTGTACATTTCATCACGACTATATGGTGCTTTGTCCCAATTGTATGCTCTTTGTATCGTTGACCAACCAACCAAACTTATGCTGTCTCTAATTTCGATAAGTTCTTTTAATGTGATTTCAACTACAATCGAAGCGTCAAGATTTATTCCTTTCCCGCCTACTTCTTTCATACTTCATCATCCTCTGGAAATCGGAACACAATGTTTGCAGGCTCGAATTTCATATCTGGGCTGTTAACCATGGTTTTAATGATTCCGAAACCTCTTGCAGCCATTTTTATGCATTCTTCGTAATCATCATCGCTCATTTCAACGTTTTGTGCTAAAAACATTCCTGCATACACTTTATGAAGAGTTTTCATGGCTTTCTCGGCTTTTTCATCTGTCGAATAACGAGCCATGACCATTCCTTTTTCACCTACCATTGGTATGTATGCTCTTATGATATTTCCGGTTCTGCTTAACGATGCAGTTTCATATGGAACATCAAACTCTCCGTTCTGTGAAACTAATCTCATTCCTACTCACCTCCAAAAAAAATTTCTCTTACACTGCTGATCATGTCAGTTTTCCTCATTCACTACAATACCGCCATGGATAATAACTCTCTTTCCATCCGAATCATCAAAGTAAACTTCGTTCTCCGATTCGGAAACATCAAACTTTCCAGACCAGGACTTGATTTTACCGCCGTTGTAATCGTAAACAGTTACGGTACGGTTCAGACCACCGTCAATATCACTGGATAGTGATTTCAATGATCTGCTACAGGAAGAACAACCACTAAACATTGTGATTGCTGTAACCCCTGTGATTAACACTGCTGTCTTAATACATTTATGCTTCATTTTGGTTCTCCTTTTACATTGTAAGTCGGATTATAATGAGTACCACAAATATAATAACGTTTAAAAGAGTAATTAAATTGGTTCGATTGTATTCATTTTCTCGAATAAAAGATACTATCCATACCAAAAGTGATATTAAAAGCAAAATAATAAGCACAATTGTGGAAGTTTCCATCCTACATTTCCTCCTGGCTCATAAATGACGGAATCTCTGTTTCAACTGGTTCTGCTGCCTGGACTGGCTCTTTCTCTGCTGTTTTTACGGTTTCGGATACGGTTGGCTGCTTTGGCTTTTCTTCGATTGCTTCTGACTGCGGAATGAATTCTTCTACATTGGCATTCTGTTCGATTTCTTCCTGCACTTCTCTGTACGTAGCATCCATCATGTTATACTCATAAGCCTGCACCGGATTATCCCATTTCTTAGGAATAGACTTCATAATGTTGTTTCGCATCTTACGAATAATCATTGATTCTCTGGATTGTGTTTCATAATAAGACGGTGAAATATACGGTCTTAATTCCTCACAGTCAATGATTGCTTCCAGTTCTCCAATGTCAGCGACCTTTTTCATGATCTCTTTTTTCTTTGTTTCAATCTGGTCTTTCTGCGCATCTGTAGCTTTATATCTATCTGCACAAATACCGAATGTTTCATTCTGAAGATTGTTCTTGATATGTGCTGCAAGATTCTTCAGTACATCTGCTCTTTCACAAGAAAGATATTCAATATGTCCGTCCTTATACTGAATCGGATATACGATACGCACTACCTTACCTATACCAGATTCTTCCCATTCTGGCGGTGTGATTTCTACACCTTTATGTCTTGGTGGAATATACTTATCACCTTCTCTGACTTTCCAGTACGGGAATACTTTAGCTACATTGACACCATATCTACTTACAAGAGCGTCATTTCCATCGCCCTCAATCGCAAATTCGATTTTCTTCTCCCACTGAGGTTTCTGCCCTTTCGCCGCTATGTTTACGTTTCTGATCTGGAAATAACACTCTCTCGGCTGCGCATTTGCGTTCAGCTTCAATGCTGCTACTTTGCTCAGAATGAATTTAAGGTTAGAACCATTAATTGCTTCAAAACTCACTCCACTCTCATGCACCATCTGGAAAATAGATCCCATTGCTGCCACTACGCAATCCTTTGAGTAGGAATCAAATTCCATTCCTCTTGAAGTTAAATCTCTTTCCATTAAATCGACATAACGATTTGTGTAGTAGGAAAGCTGTGTGTTAAAATTTGCTACCTGTGTGTTTTCTGTCATTTTAATTCTCCTTTTCTTTTTTTGCCTTAGGTGCATTCAAAATGAGATAATATGTAATTTTCTGTAGTTTCCTATAATGATATTTGCTATCCTGTTTTCGATGCATTATATTATCTCATCGTGGATACACCTAAGGTTTTAGTTTTATCTCAGGCACATACATAGCAAATCGAAATCCACAATAAAAATCTATACTATGCTGTTCTAATCTTTGCTACGTTGTTATGTAGTGTCCTATTTTGGCGGAATCTCAATCCACCGTGAATGTACCTGAGAGTTATGCTCGGTGGCATATGAAACAGGATGAAGTGTTGTGTCCTGTCCTGTTATTTGCTTTATTGGAATTTTATATCCTGTTGTGATTTCCGGGCATTCACCCGGATTCATATACCACCGATAGTTACCAAATTAAATGATAGTTACATTGTCCGGGTTGATGTGATATCTTCCGTATCCGTTTGCTCTCTGAGATCCAATTCCAATGTATTTTCCAGTTGTTTCAATGAGTTGAATAATTGTCTCAACTGGGAAAACTGCGTCTGGACAAGATATAGTAATTTCTGTCGACCAGTTTTCAAATACATTTGCATTGCAAACAACTGAAGAACCTCCCACCCCTTTAGTTGGGACGATTGAACTTTCAATATGTACTGAAGCAAATTTAATAGGGTGTATAAATTCATCAACTGATAATGCTCTTGTGATATCTGTTCCATTCTTTCCAGTGCTTTCCTTTAAGAATGTTACAAAACTTTCTTTGAATGATTTCTTAAATGCCTGCGCCAAAATACACGGACGGTTGGTTTCCATATAATGTTTCCATTCTTCCTCTGTGTATAACATAATATTTTCGTCATGATATTCAATTGATTTTTCCCAATGAATACCTGTAATCAATCCCTCCCATAAATTTTTCCCCTGGCTATAGATTTCTGGCATTTTTGATCCTTTGTCATGGTTCTGTTTCCAACACTCTGACATCTCGTAATATCTGCTTTTTGCATGAAGAATGAGCGGTGTATCTCCAATCAGCTCCATTTTTACAGTTGTTGTTGATAAAGTTTCAATTGTAAATGAGTCTTTTTTTGCTTTTGCCATGTTGTTTTCCTCCCAAAATAAAATGATTTGATTTATAGTTTCTGTTTGCACAAACATTCAAGCGGACTAATCTGCAATAAATAATCAATCTTTTATGCCATTTTATTTTGTACTGTCCTGTTTTGTTGTGTGTTATAATACATTTCTATGTGCTGTTTTATCTTGCGAAACTAATCCGCTTGAACCTTTACGCAAACTCCAGATGTACTTAGCTGACAATAGAAAACGTGTCTTGTGTTGTGCTATTGTTTACTGTATTATTTTGTTCTCACATATAAGATTTTATGGTTTCCTATTATGACAGTTTCTACTGCCAACTAAATACACTTGGTGGCTTATCTGCTCGGTAGGAATCATGAAATATTCTGTGTTTTTATATTCTGCAATGTTCTATGGTATCCTTTACTATGGCATCTCATGCCACCTACCCAGGAGACAATTTTTGTTTGGATGGACTGCTTTATAGGCAATACAAAAGTCATAATAAATGCGCTATGCTGTAATACAATATGTTGTGGTTTCATATTTTGTTTTATGCTATGCTTTTTTTGACAGTTATACTGCCTGTAAAACAGCCCACCCATTGAGGTATGTATATGTACAGTTTTGAGCGTTCCTACGCTCATAAACCCGTATTGAATATGGTATAATATTATGTTTTATGTTATTTTGTATTTTAATAAAGTGTTTTTTAATCCTATCAATACAGGCATATCAACGTAGGAATTTCGCCGCTACTGCACTCATAAGCCGGCAAGAATAAGGTGTTTTGCTGTGCTCTGTGATATTATGTATTGTCCTATTTAGCAATATAATGTGCCATAATATAGTTTGATTTCTTCCTACTCTCGCAGGCATATCAGTACAGTAACGGCATTCATGCTTAATTAATCAATTCCCAAACTTCTTCATATTCGGAAATATTCTGGTATTTTTGCTTCACTGACAGAAGTTCGTTTCGGCAACGCTCTAAAAGTGCTTCGTATTCGTCTGGTTGTTTCAATATAAGTTGTGTTGGCTTATATCCGCTTTTGCCATCTGTCTTGTAAAACACTCTAATTGCTGTCGGCTTTGGTTTGTTGTCAATATCCTGTTCCACGATTTTCAACTGACAAACTATCTGTCTGGCTTCAAAAATTCTGTATTTTTCAGCTGCTATGGAATCATCCCATGTGAAGCACTTATGTAATTCTGTGCTTTCATCCCTTGCTTTTTCAAGAATCTGCTGTGGTGTAGCCGATTCCATCTGATCGCAAATTTCCATGATTTCAGATGCACATTTTGTAGCATCTGCCTTGAAAAAATGTTTTCCCCATGTTGCTGTTAGCATTTTCCCCTCCTGTTCATCAAATTACTTTCAAATCCCCATCTGTCACTCTTAACACAATCATCTGTCTATCTAATACAGGGATTCTACTTTTATCAATGCTCTCCGAATCATCAATCCAAATCGGCATATTCAGCCCATTCATTTCCTGTAATCCATTCAGCAAATCGACCTCACACAGAATCTTATCTGAATGATTCAATCCGCTGTTGTAGTCAATTCCATTACAGATCATCTTGCAAGTTTCCACTGGGTTCACCTCAATCGTGTAATCAAGGAAACTGAACTGGAAATGCTTAAAGTATGGATTGATTTTCTCTGCCAGTGCCTTATTTTTCTGAATTGAGAAGTTAAGAACAGTATCAATCTGCTGTTCAATATCAGCTTGAACCTGTCCAAGGCTTTTAAGTTCCTCGTTCAGTTCGGCTACTCGCTTTTCTTTCTCTGTGACTGCTGCCTGTGCAATCTTAATATCTGCATCCACATTGGAAATCTGTTTCATAACATTGCTGATCTGCATTCTCAATTCCTGTTTCTTTCCAGGAACATCTTCAAATGATTTCAGTTTCTCTTCAAGTTCTGCAATTCTCGCTGTAACCGCAAGATATTCTTCGTCATTTATCATATCTACAGATTCTGGAAGCTCCGTAAATTTGGACTGCTCTTCCTCAATCTGCTTAGTGAGTTCAGCAACTTCATCCTGTGCCGTACTGATTTCTGCCTGTAATTTCTTGATTTCCTCGTTGGTTTTCTTTAATTTTGCAGAAGCAGAATTTCCAAGGTCACAGACGTATTTAAGCTTTTCCTGTTTCTCCGATTCAAAGGATTCTTTTACTTTCAACTGTGCTTCAATTCTGGCTTTCTTCTTTTCTTCAAAGGAAGCTTTCAATTCAGCAATCTGTTCTTCTGGAAGTTCCTGTCCACAGGTAGGGCAAATTGTATCAGAATCATTGAATGTTTCAGCTTCAATAGCTTTCAGTTCAGAATCATCCCATTCCATTTCCTTGATTCTTGGATAGTCCTGTCTGGCTCTATCCAAGTCGGCTTTTGCCTGTTTTGCTTCCCATATGTGTCTATTCAGTTCCATTCCAATAATACGAATGCTTGATTCCTTTTCTGATTTTTTTAACCTAAGTTCGGAAACTGTATCAGAAATGAATTTTTGTCTGGCTCTTAACCATTCATTCGCCTTGCTAACCAGACCATCCCTGGAAGATTTCAAACCACGGATTTCGTATGCAATGCTGTCATAACCTTTTGCTGAATCTTCAAGAATCTGTTCCTGTTCTTCCAGTTTGGAAAGTTCTACATTAAGCTCATGTTTTTTTGATTCCAAGGAAGATGTATCTTCTGTTTCAACACTTCGATTGGTTTCATACTTGATTTCCGTGTCTTTTTCTCCAACCTTTTTCTTCTGCGCATTTAGTTCTTTTCGCAGTTTTTTTAATGTATCTTCAACGGAATGCCCCTTTGTGATTTCTTCTACATGTGCGTACTGTGGATTGTCGGCCATAAACTGTGCTAGATCAAAACCAGACATTTTTTCCAGAACCTTTCTGGCTTCTGCTGTTGACTTCTGCAATGTGTCCAGAAATGGTTTTGGATTACTACACATCAGAAGTGTTGAAGGCTCTGCTATTGACTGGATGAACTCTGTATAATCCTTTGCTTTAGCTGGAAATCCGTCAATTTCATAAGAAGTTTCATTTCCATCGAACACCTCTTCAGATTGTCCTCTTGGCTTTCGCCACTTCTGCTTTGTGATTTTGCGGATCACTTTTTCTTTCCCATCAATCGCAAGTGTAAGCTCTCTTACAACATCAACCTTTGGCACTTCCACGCCATTTTCTTTTCTGCGAATAGAAGTCGGTTCTGTACCATTCGCCATCTTTCCTGTCAGAACATCCAAATATGCGTCCTGCAATGTTGATTTTCCCTCTCTGTTTCTGCCGGAAATCTCTGTTCTCGGAAACAAATCTACGGACTTACTCGGAAACTTCTTGTAATTCTCCAACGAAATCTTTTTTACTTCCACTTTCATGCTCGATTATCCTCCCTATTGATACCTCGTATGCCGTTCTAAGTTCCACTTCATCACCAGACAACTTTTTCTGATAAACTCGACTCTGGATTCTTCCGATGATTTTTACAAAATCTCCGACCTTGAAATCCGCTGCTTCTATAGATTCTTTCCACCATGCGATGCATGGTATGTAATCTGTTCTTCGCAAGTCATATTCGTTGCAAGCAATCATTAAATCACAGATTTCTTTTCCACTCGGTGTTCTGCGGTAAACAGGCGGTTTGCAAAGATAACCTTCCAGAATGAGTTTATTTTCATCGTCTGCGCTCCTGTCTCTACCCAATAATGTTTCTGCTTTAACTTCTAATATTAAATGTGATTTTCCATTTTCCTTTTTATTGTACGAAGTGTATTTTCCTTCAATATAAATGTGTTCTCCAATTTTCCAGTTTTCTGCCATTCTTTCTGGAATTACTATTGGAAGCAAATCTACGTTTCCACTGGTACGTTTTGCACCAATATAGAATCTTACAAACTTTTCTCCGTCCTTAAAAAATGTTCCTGGCTGAATGTCCATTATTACGCCAGATATCTGAACTTCATTTTTATTGTTTTTCATCCTCCAATATCTCCATTTCTTTTACGGAAATCTCATATACACTTTCCGTTTCTTCCACATTAACATAAACATCACGGCTCATTAATCTGCCAGTTACTTTAATGTAATCATTTCTTTTAACTTCCACTGCCAGATCAGCACCTTTCCCCCATAAAGTACAGCGAATAAAGTCGGCTCTTTCTGAAAAATCTCTTGGAATTGCCACAAAAAGATTCAAAACTTTCCTGTGCGTTACTGGTGTAAGCTTTGCATAAGGTTCTATTGTGCAACTTCTGGCAATAAACTCTACTTCGTTTATATCGCCCTCTGGAACCTGTTCTTCCAGAACTTCCACCTTGTCAGCTGCGATATAATTAACATTGTGGTGCTTATTTGGATTTTTAGAAGTGTCCATGCTTCTTATTGCTCCTGTTACCAAAACTTCTTTTCCGTTGTAATCGTTGTCACGCACAACGGAATCTTCTATAACGATTGGAAACATATCCACTGCACCGCTTCTGCGAATGACTGTCAGCATAAATTTGTAATAGTATCTTCCGTAATGTTCGTGGCTGAACACTATTTCCCCGGCTCTTCCGGATAATCTTACTTTATTTAATCTTTGCATTTACTTTTCCTCCATTTCTAATATAATAGGAAGAAACACCATTGAGAATAAGACTGTTGATACGAAGAACACCCCGATAGCATCAAATGATGTAAACATCCATGTGATTGAGAAGATTACTGTAAACATCCCTATTCCTACAAATATTTCTCCTATTGTCTTTACCACCTCTTTCATTTTGTCCTCACTTTCTTCTGGATGTGGTTACTGCAAGTGCAGCTGCCAGAATAGCGATAATTACATTTCTTGCCATCAGCTTTTCTTCCAGATCAGCAATGATTTCACTGGAAAGTGGCTGATTTTCGCCATTTTTTTGCATAAAAAGTCCTCCTGTTATATTTTTGTTTGTCAAATACAGGAGGTTGTGTTATAATAATCCTGTATTTAACTAACTCATTCTTAGTTAGATACCGTCCTGGTTGGTGTGTCCGCACCTTCCAGGACACTTAATCTGCTTCTACAAATTTTCCTTCTTTCAACATATAGAAAGTATCTTCCTTGATATTTTCCCCATCTACTTTTGCTGATTTAACATCTACAATATGATATTCACAATTGATCTCTTTCCACTCTGCTAAAACAATAAAACATCCAATTTTTCCTTTAGCTTTTGAATTAATTCCTGTAGCTAATGCAATACTTTCTTTTCCTTCTACAATTGCCGCTGAATAATCTCCGGTATTGGTTGCCTTATCATCTTCCCAATTAACTTGCTCTTTTATATATTCAACGCCAGCTTTGATAATTCCGGCAATTCCAATTTCTGCTTTCACGGAAATTTTCTTTCCAACTCTCTTGCTGTCATCAGATAACTGATTATTCGCTTCAAGCTCCACTTCGCAATATCTGGAATCTGAAGGAAAATAATAACCGAATACGTCCATCGAGAATTCACAAGCATGGAATCCGCAATTACAAATGTCTGCTTTTTCTTCTGTGTATTCTTTTCCAATTTCATACTGGAAATCTCTGCACTTTAATTCTTTATCAAAGCCTTTAAAGCATTTCATACTTTCTTTTCCTCCTTTGATTCGACTACATCAAGCCCAAGCATTCTAAATGCCATTTTCTTTGTGAAATCATAATCGTTCACGCTATTCGCCCAAGCTTCAAATGCCTTTAATCTTCCAACCAGAAGTGCATATTCTTCATTGGCGTTCTCTGGAATGTAATCTGTGCTCTTAGTTTCTCCCATGATTAATTCTCCTTGTCTTTTGTACCGAATGTTTTAAGCATTTCTTCCAGAAGCGAAATAATCGGAATAATTGCATCTACCTGTTTGAACTTTTCCTTGATTTCTTTATCAAGTTCTTCCTCGTTCATAAGGCCATGCTCGAACGAATGTCTAAGCTGCTCTTTTACTTCTTCCTCTTTTCCACCATCTTTTACAAACATCTCTTTAATTTCATGGGTAATAACTGCATACTCTGAAAGAATATCAATCCCTTTACCAGAAATTTTGACTAAGCCGTTTTCAAATTTAATCATTGTTTTTCCTCCCTATTTTCTTTTATTCTCTCCATCTGAATGGTATAATGTGTTCAGAAAGGAGGTATGTTAAAATGTTTCTCAAATTAAAAGTTTCCTGTACTTGTCATTGCGATTACTATATAAGTGAAAGAATAAGTACAGACAAGGTTGTGTGCCCAAATTGCGGAAAGGAACATCCTTATTCTCATAAAATAATTTCAATGCTTCATGCCGCAAATGAGATTGATGATGGTAATGTTCCCGGAGCAGAAACCATAAAAATTTCCGTTATTTCTGAATGGGAAGATGTGACTGAGCGTCAATAACAATCTTCATGTACTCTAAAAAGCCTTTCGCTTCAGTAGCGGACAGACCGCATTCGGCAATTTCATTTTTCACTTTTTCTACAAGGTCGCTTGCCTTCTGTCCGTTTTTGCGGCGATATAACTGATATATTTTGGAATCATAATCGGATAACCTTTCAGAAACGTAATCATCTGCTAACATCTTACGTCCACCTCCTTAACTTGCTATTTCATTCCCAAGAAACTTATTGATAAAATACAGTTGTCCTTTTCCGGTAACTTTTGTGGTTCTCGTTACTCTGACACTTCCGTCTGGATTCTGAACACTGGATTCCTTAACTTCAAATAGCCCTTGTTCAATGTATCTCTGCATTGGCATATTGTAGCTTGCACCAGACTTCATCAGATATCCATTTTCTCGCATCCACTGGAATAATCTCTTCTGTCCTGTCTGGACACCGTTCTGGCAGATAAGTTTTGCCAAATCCCCAATAAGGATTGATGTGTGGCTGGTTGACACTGCATCGGCAAAAATTGTCTTTGGTCTGTCGGCTTCGATTTTTGCTTTCTGCTGTTCAATGATCTGGTTCTTATGTTCAATAGTCTTTTGTGCTACCAGAATAGCTTTAGCCATCAATTCTGAATCAGACAAATTTTCCTGCCCCATGATATAACCACCGTTATGGTGGATTGCCGGAAGAACTTCGCTTGTCACCCAATGCTTAAATCTTTTAGCTGATTCAAGTTTGCTTCCGAAGATCAATGCGTATAAACCGGATTCATTGATTACTGTTACTTCTCTTCTCTGACCTGCGTACTCAATTTGGGTACTCAGCTTATCTTCTTCGCTTACATGAGTCGGAACTGCATTTTTAGGATTTGCATAACCAAGTGCCGTTGCTACGTCTTTTCCTACAAAGTATGTTTCGTTATCAATAGTTACCGTCCGAATATCTCCGAACTCTGGCGAATTAAAAATCTGTAATTCGTTCATTCTTCTCCTTTCTGTGATATAATCTCCTTTAGGAAGGAGGTGTTAACAATGGATAACTTTCAAATTGCTCACGACTTAGCTGTTGCCAAAGCAGTTAAGGAAGGTTCTGGTTCAAAAGAAATTCTTGATTTATACCACACATACAATGATGAATTTCTTGCCTTGTTAAGCAAAGAACCTGTCAAAGTTGGAAAAGCAACTGCAACAGAATACCCATCAGCTAAATAATTATCTGGTGTGCTTTATGTAATCTCTTTTACATAGAGCACATCTACTGGGTTAAATTTCAAGCAATATTGTTTTCCCTCATCATCCCATTCTAAGCGTATCAGTTGAGCTCTAATGTCTGGTTTCACAATATCATCCTGGAACACGCACGGAATTTCGATTGTTTCCCCATTTTTAAATTTGATAATTGTCATATTCCCACCTCCTTATGGGCTTTCCTCTCAAACTGCTTCCAGATAAGCCAAATCTTTAACTGTCTCCAATCTCTTCTTGCAGTCTTTGTATATTTCCTTATAATGTTTTCCTTGCATGATTCCGAGATCAATTTCATGTAAGATAATATTTTCCATCAAGGACAGGTTGTTGAGTTGCATTACCGTAGCTTCATCTCTCTTATTAATTCCCGCCATCTTGTTTGCTAATTTGGAATATGTCATGTAAAGCATTTCTGCATGACTGCTTCCCTGTACTTTGGCGTATTCAACAAGTTTCTGAATGGTATCTGTTTCTGCCTTTCTGGTAAGTTTCCCGGCTTTTCTAGTTTCAACCCAAACTTGAGTTGATTTCTCACGGATGAAATTCTCCATCTGGTTAAAAGCTTTTATGTATTGCCATTTCCATTCATTCGCTTTCTTGCCAGTAAATCCCATTACTAAGAATGTAAATCCGTCCCGATTTATAAAATACATAGGGCGTTCCTCACCTTTTGTATCTTTATACTTTCTTTCTTTGAAGCAACGAACGCAATTTTGCGTTGAGTCATTTTTGATAATATTTTTAATGGCTCTAATCACATCTGCATGTCTTTTCCCAAATTTCTCAGCTACCTGTAAACTATCGCATACAGCTTCTTCATTACGAAGATAAACTAAATCGTCTATGATTTTACTCCTTTCTTGTGTTATACTCTCTATAAGAGGGGAGGTGATGATTATTGGTATTTAATGGTTTCTGCGATAAGCAGAACAAAAATTATTCCATTGAAGCTTCTCTCATTAATACTGGATCATTGGATGATTTGACGCCTAATTACACAATAGGTCGAATTAAGTGTAATTATGCAAGCAAAACTGGATGTTGTTCAAATCCGAAACAATGTTCCATTTTAAAAGCTTCAAAATAATTCTGTTTGGCTCTCTGAAATATGAGAGCCTATTCTGCTTGAAATTTCAGCATCCTTGGTGAGCCTTTAAACTTGATTCCCTCAATTTCCCCGATACCTTTCTGGTTCACCTGCAACATCTGCAAGTCCGTGGATAAATTTAAAGCATTCAGATCAATGGAAAGAATAGGAACGCAATCACCAATTCCCTGTTTTAATTCAAAACTTCTTACTCCCTCAAGTTTATGACCGTCAATCAGAATTTCGGTATAAATTCCTTTTTCTCCTTCTACCTGTCTGATTTCAACTTTTGATGTTTTCATCGTCCCTCCATTAAGAACTCTCTCTTTTACTTGAATCAGCAATTTCCTTGTCTCTAAGTGCTGACAAGTAAACGATTGCCATGTTCTTGTTTTCTTCTGATAATTTCGTGAAAATATCAGCAATACGCTTTCCGTCCTCAATGTCGTTTCTGTTTAAACCTGTCATTTAATCACTCCTTTCTGTTTCCTTGTAAACATACTATAGCACACTAGTATTCAGTTGTCAACAATAAAATCGTTGACTTGTAAACATTTTTGTGGTATTATAATATCGAAAGGAGGAAGTACAATGAGAGATAGGATTATTGAAATCCGAAAAGAACATCATTTAAGCCAAGAAGCCTTTGCAAAAAAACTGAATCTTTCAAGAAATTTCATTAATCAATTCGAAAATGGTAATAAGAATATTTCTGACAGAACTATCAATGATATTTGTGATGAATTTGGTTTGAATGAAGAATGGTTAAGAACTGGTAAGGGAAAAAAAGAAAAAGATATTGACGTTGACTATGGCACTATCTGCACAAAAATTAGCAACGAAGATCCCAAAGCCAAAGAAGCCATAATAAAGTACTTTCAGCTATCCAAAGAAGACAAAGAGCTTTTCTGGAAATTCATGGAGCGATTTGTCAAATAACAAAAAGCAGGGATTAAGTTCCCTGCTTTTTTTCTTTTTGGTCTTCGTATTCAACCATCGTTTTGACAACTCCATATAGCATAGATATATTTTCTGTTTTTGTAATTTTTTCTATCATCTCAATAATTTCTTTCTTGTAATCCACGTAAATCCCTCCCAATATTCCAAACATCTGTTCTTGTTTATTAAATTATATCATGTTTTCATAACCATATACTGGGATAGAATTATTTCCGCTTAAATCTTTCCTGGCAAACTGATTTATTCTGATTTTTCTATGAATTATAAGTTTTTTTGTGTAAATATTATGATTTTTGCTTTTCCAAATCGTAATAATAATAGATAGAAATAAAGGGGTTGGATGCTTGTCAGTGAGGGATTTATAGCGCTCATTGACAACCTGTTTTACCTCTGCTTTTACAATTGCGATAGTTTTACCCCTCCCAAAGATAATACTACGTTCCGGGCAGAAGTAAACATATTGAATCAAGAGCGCATGCACGAATATCAGTATAAACACAATTATGATTTTTTTATGTTTCTCCATGAATCCACCCCCTTTACACTATCATCTTAATGTATTACAATAACATTGTATCAAAAAATATACAATTACACAGGAAATGGCGAAATTAGCACCTCTGGTGGCGAATTTTACGTGAAAAGAGATGATTTGAATGCGAATTGCAATATGTGATGATAACGAACTACAAATTAGTATATTTATGAATCGGATTAATAATTTTCTCAAACGAAATGGTGATGTAAAAGCATTGATTACTCCGTATGATAAAGGACAGCCACTTATTGATGATGTGGCAGATGGCGAATGGTATGATATTGTGGTTTTAGATGTCGTTTTGAGAGAAGAAAACGGAATTGAAGTCGCAAGGGAATTGAGATTAAATGGCTATGACGGAAATATTATTTTCTGGACAGCCCACAAAGAGTATGTTTTTGAAGCTCTTGATATACTCCCAGTTCATTATATTATAAAAGGCTCTGAAAATGGCAGAATGTATAGGGCTTTCAATCACGCTCTTAAGCATATCCATAAAAGCACTCTTATGATAAAAGGAAAAGACTTTATTCATCGGGTGGAATTTCAAAATATAGAATATATTGAGAGCCGAAACAAATACATCATTATCCACTGCACTTGCGGTATAGTTTATACGGAACGATGTAAACTATCTGATATTGAAGAATTACTGGATTCCAGATTCTTGAGGTGCCACCAGAGCTACATAATAAACATGGATGAGGCAAAAGAAATAAACACTTCGTTCCTTATGTTTTCTGGGAATACTGTGCCTATCAGAAGAAAAGACTTTGCGAAAATAAGAAACGAATTTGAGGAGTATACGACATTTAAATAGCTCCCGGGAAAAACCCGGGAGTATTATTATTTCAGTAATTCATTGACTTTTTTCTGCACTTCTGCGTAATTATAGCCAGCGGATTCCAGACGGTCACGTCTGTCTTGTCCGTTTCCCCACTCGCCGTTGATAACTTCTTTTGCAACCTTGGTTACGCTTTTCTTGGCTGTTGCGGAATAAACAGCCTTTCCATTCCAATCAAATACAGTATATCCAGCCTTGCAAGCCTTTTTCGCATTTTCCAGCGACTTGTAAGCACCAATCTGGCTCTTGGAATCCTTCCAGGTCTTACGGACACGGTAATACTTATCGACCTTTACAGTCGGCTTTGCGGTTGGCACTGTCACTGTTTCACTGGAAATAAGCTTCTTGAATCTATTCCAGTCACCCTTTGCGCGGATAGCAGATGGACAATTCTTAGCGCACACATCGTAATGTTGCACTACTCGGATTGCCGGGATATTGTACTTTCTCATCAGTTGCTTGCATACATCAACGGTATTCTGGTATGCTTTTTCGTAATTGCAACCGGCATTCATGCACATTTCAATTCCAATAGAGTTGTGATTGTTTACAGTTCCAAAAAGCTTACCACCGTAATTTACCCCAACATGCCATGCTCCACGATTATACGGCAAGGCTTGGTATGCTGATTTATCGTCCACGAATACATGGGCTGAATAGCCATGAAAATTGCCGTTATGCTGTGCTGTGGCGTGTGCCTTAGCGTCTGCTGTCTTGGCGATATTATCTGTATTGTGGATGACAATATACCGAGGTGTTTGTCCTGCGTAGCTGTTATTGTTGCTGATTAATGAGGTATTGATATTCATGTATGTTCTCCTTTCTTGTTGAGGTTAAAAAGTGCATAATAAAAAGCACCCCATTTGGAGTGCTCTTTAGCATAAACTCTTTATATGATATATCTTCTGTGATTGAATTTTACAGAATCCTGGCTAATCTTGGCATAAATCATTGTCGTATCAAGCTTGGCGTGTCCTAAAATCTTCTGGACCTCTGCAACGTTCATCCCTCTGTTAAGAGAATTTGTTGCTGTCGTGTGACGGATAAGGTGTGGATAGATAGGACGCTCTATGCCAGATTTTTTCCCGATTCCACTAATAATCTGCTCAATACCTCTTTTACCAATTGGATTGTGGGGCTTCCTTTGTGTTACGAATAAGTAAGCGCCATTATCTTCCCTCGTTGCCAGATATTTTTTCAGCATTACTTCCATTTTTGCATTCATATAGGATGTTCGGTGTTTACTACCTTTTCCAAAAAGATGCACTTCTTTTGTTTGGAAATCAATATCTGAAAGCTTTAATCTTGCCAGCTCCGACACTCTGCAACCTGTGCTATACAGAGTTTCAACTAATGCCTTTTCGCGGATATCAGTGCAAGCATCCCGCACCAATTCCAATTCAATATCCGTTAATGGCTCACGCTCTTTTACCTCGTATTTGATAGGCTTAATCTTTTTACATGGGTTTGTTGGAATATATCCCTCACTGGTACACCAGTCCATAAACGTGTTGATTACTACTCGCTTACCGTCCAATGTTCGGTTTGTAATACCCGTACGCTGTTGACATTCGTATAGATATATCCGAATATCATCTGTTGTTAGTTCCGCAATAGGCTTATTGATGTGTTCGAACAAGTCTGTTAGATAGTAATTATAAGTCTTCATTGATTCTGGGGACATACCTTCAATCTTTTTCGCCACCATGTAAACCTTGTAACATTCTGGTATTCTACTCTGATAAGGGACTACATGTGTTTCTCTCTGGTTGATATCGTAGTTAGATGCAAATACTTGCAATTCTTGTAATACTGTCCTCAATGCTTCATCCGAAATCTTTCCATCCAACTTACTTACAAATTCGTTTGCAAAGTTTTCCATAAAAAAATACCCTCCTTTTGGGTTCACAAAGGGAAGGTACTATGTTATAATATAGTCGTACCCTTTGTGGTGCTTGGAGCTGAACTTTTTGATTGGTCGTCGGGAGTTCAGCTCCCTTTTTTATTGTTCCGATTTTGATATGCTGATTATAGCATATTCATTTTATGTTTTGTAGTGTTTTGTTGCATTTTCTTTTGTCTAGTTACTTCACTAAATGGCAATAGAGTATCCGTCCGCAGGGCTATACTTCAAAAGTCTGAAACAATATCAGCAGTATGTTTAAACTGTTTAGTGTTAATAATATCCACAAATGGAGGAATGTACGATTTATATGTCTGTATTGGTTATAAATCTGACGTACAAAGAAGCAAGATACAGCTTCTTGCAGGTATGGGGCATCATACAATTAAATATTCAGACATCGATAGCGCAGAATCAGATGCCGGAATTTATACAATTACCAATGGAAACACAGCAAATGATGCTGATGTTTACATGATTTCACTTGACACGGTGCGGAGGTAATCACTATTTTACACAAATCTTTAAAGCAACATTACCTCCAGTATCACATTTATAAGTCTAAGAAAGTGTTGTACTTCCAACAAATTTTCCATTCTTTTTTACACTTATATTTTTAAGATTTGTGTCAAAATCGATTCGAATAACGTCTTGCGTTTTAAGGTCGGTAATGTCTAGTATTGCTCTGTTATCATAGTATATCGCACTAAGATTTTTAATACTTTTGCCATTTAGCGCGTTAATTGCACCAATGATTGTCTTGTTATCAGTCTCTAATTTTGAGATAACAGCCGTTGACATTTTATCCACTACATAATTCCAAAACTTGCTCATTAATCCGCGCTTGTTCGCTTTCCCTGTTGCGTCATACAGCATTACTTCGTCATTATCCGCTAACGTATCTTTTGATGTGTATTCAGTCCATTTTGGCATGTGGTTGTCCTCCTTTAATTATAGGTTTGTTTTAATATTTGATTCATAAAAAAGAGGATGATTTCTCACCCTCTTTATACTGATTTTCTTAACAATTGTTTGATTTCTGCAAGTTCTTCTTTAATGCTTTTTAATTCAGATTTTAATTCTTCGTTCTCGAATTTGAGTTCCTTTATCTTCTCATGATTGAATTTTATCATGGCGAACATGGATGGAATCATAATTCTGTAATTCCAATCCTCTGGCTTCCCATCTGGTAAATGGTTTACCGCAATTGGAAAACGCCTTTCCATGTCTTCTGCAAGAAACATTGGCATTAACTTATCGTATCTACTGTCGTTCTTATCAAGGTATCCTTCTTTATATTTCGCCCAAACAACTTTTACACGATAAAGTTCTTCCAGTTCTTCTTCCTTGACAGTTGTTCGAATTGACTTATACCGCCAGGAAGATGATGGAACCTTAATAACCATGCCTTGACTGTTAACTCCTAAGTGTGTTCCGTCTGTAATATTTCCCATATTTTCAAGACAGAAAAAATTTGTAGCATCCCCGAAGCCACTTAGTGGATTTCTGATTTTTACACCACCATCAATGACAAATCCGTTTCCATTTGCTTTTAGATCAACGCCATTTATGGTTACCATGTTGTTTTTCGCATCAAGTACAATGGCACCGTTTGCAGAGGTTAATTTTCCATTTGTTTTATCAATCTGCCAGTTTCCAATTTCCCCAGTTAGTGACTTTACGCTTCCAGAAAATTCACCTTGGTTAAAATGAACGCCTGTATTGTCAATATATCCAACCTGTGTGCCGCTTGCATTCAGAATGGAAAGTAACCCATTTCCGTTATTTGAACCGCCAAGTTTCAATGTACCTCCATGTGCATAGGTGAATGAAAAATACAATTCTCCATTTTCCATGTATATTCCCTTTATTGCACCGTTGTTTGTAAGCATATTGAACACTTGTTCATTTGTGTAAGCATATTCAAGCTTTGGCATGTAAATATAGGTATCAAATTTTACGCTAGACCCAACTGATGATGTCAAGATTCTCAAACTGTTTAAACTATCATTTGGTAAGCTAGATAAAGTTGTTGTTACTTGCAGTCTTTGCCATTCAGTTGTAGTTTTAGCATTTAATATTGTTTTACTTCCAAGATACGCATATACTTGTGTTGCAACACTAGTTTTTATCCAAAACGAAAAAGTATAATTTCCAGTAACTTTTATTGGCTTATAATTTTTCGTTCCAAATTGTGCTCCAGTTCCGTTTATTTTGATTGCATTTTTACCGCCATCTACATCCTGAACTCCATACTCATATGTATATGCGCTTTGTGTAGACCAATAATCTTTAACATTTTGTTCTGTTAGATAATAGCCTTTAATAATATTGTCCGATGTAATATCTTGGACTTGTTTTATAGCTTCTTCTTGTGCTATATCAACAACACTTTTATCCCCTAATGTAAACTGTGAAGCTGCTATTGTTACCGCACCAGTAGTTTTGTCAATGGCAAAAGTGGTCTTTCCATTGCTATCAACAACCCTAATTCCTTTGGCTTGCACGTATTCTCCATTTACATAGACATTTCCATTTTCATCTAAGTAAATTCCCTGTGCTTTCCCACCATTGGTGAGTTTGCTGAAAATATCGGCTTGTGTCTGTCCAGAAACCGCAGTACTGGCAGAAGAATCTGCAATTTCCTTTACTGTTTTTCCTTGTAAGGAAAAAGTCTTTGGTGCAAGAATAACATTTCCTTTGCTGTCAATTTCTAAGGTTACGTTCTTATCATCATCAATAACTTTCAGCCCACGTCCGTTGATTCTCTCACCAGCAAGCAATCCAGCCAGAATGTATTTTGCATTGATAAATACTTTTCCGTCTTGAATGTAGATTCCCTGTTCTGTTCCACCTTTTGTAAGCTTATTAAACACTGCATCCTGTCCAAGACTAGTATCGTAATTGTCAATTGCATTTTTGATATCATCTTTGTCTGCATACTTGAAATCGATCCAATCGGATGCGTCAAAATTTCCATCAACACGATTTACAGTGGAAGTTTTGAGAGAAGCCTTTCCTTCACTGTTGGTTGTCACCCACAAGTCGCCTTCGTAATATGGTGGTTTCGGCTGAACCATATAGACAGATGACTTCCCATCTATCTTGTCTAATAATTCATTTGGTATAGATTGTGGTTGCCATATACCAGATTTATAAATCCATTGTGTATTATCAGATGTATTGTGCCAAAGGTCGCCCTCATGCTCTGCTTTCTCTGATTCCCACACTAAAACAATTTCATTCCCGGATTCATCCAGAATCTTGTTTCCATCAATATCACACCACGGTAATTCCTCTGTTTTTGTCCATTTTACGGATGGATCGTTCGGCTGATACCAGGTCTCAATTTTTCCATCAATCTGTGTTTTTAAAGAATTAAGAGAATCTTTAAAAACACCATTGATAAATAAATCTAAAGAACTATCATCTGTGTATTTTGAAGCTTTTTCCCAATCAGAAGAGTCATAAGAACCACTCGCTCTGGCAACCTTACATCTCATTAAATCGCCGCCAGAGCCTTGTGACCAGAGATCGCCAATATCATAAGGTGGCTCTGGCTGAACTACGAATACGCGCCGCTTATGGTCTGCTGTGTCCTGTGCCTTTTCTGCGGCGGCAAGTGCTAACGTGATATCGGTATCTTGTACCAATTGCCACTTCCAAGTTGCCCCATCTTGCATAAAACGATACGCATATCCCTTGGATTTCCAGTAAAATAAGTCGCCCTCATGTTTCTTTCGTTCTTCGTTGGTAGTCCATCCAGAAGCCGGGATATTCTGTAAAGTTGGCTCATAGTCATAAAAAAAAGTCTCAATCTGTCCGTCGATTTGAGACTGTAAATTATTAATATCAGTTGTGTATGTATTGCTTATAAAATTATTTACTTCTGTTTCTGCTTTTTCCTTTGCAATTGCATTAACATCTTTTCCCTTGATTTGTACAGAATCCGCATTAATAACAACCCTCCCTGTTGTTATATCAACCAGGAAAGTTGTGTTTCCATCTTTGTCAATTGCTTTAATAGTTCCTGTATTAATCCAGTCAGCATTAACGCCTGTAGCAGTAAGGATTCTGGCAATCACATCACCATCGACAGTCATACCGCCATTCCAATGTTGTCCACCATCTGTAGATACAGCCCATGCTTCTGCTGTCATTTTCCAAACAATGTCAGAATCGGATAGCTGTGGTTTGTTGTGAAGATAATAGATATTGCTTCCGTCTGGCTGTGTTTCCACAGTAGTATATGTACCGGAAGATTCAGACAATCTTTGAGACAATTCTTCAATTGCCTTTTCTCTTGCGGTGCGTTCATCTTTTAAGTTCTTTTTGCTTTCGGCTTGCACCTGTTGGCTTAGTGTATACTGCTTTTGCTTATTCCTAGATACGCTTTTAGCACTGCACTCAAGTTGCTCAAATGCGCCTGGATTCAAAGTAACAGAAGTTAGGAAGCTCTTGTACTGTTTTCCATTTCTATCAGAAATTGCAATGGTGTCACCAGCTTCCCATGCTATATTAGTCAATGCGCCTGTGGTAAATGGTCTGAATTTTAGCCCCACGCACCTGTCTGCGATAATCTGGCAGATTTTCTCCCCGGAGCCCTCTTGGATTAACTTATTATCACTGATTTCGATAACATAGCCAGATTTCCCCGACTGATATGTTTTTGCTTCATTTTTAGAAGAATTTTCAACGTATTCTGTAACTTTTACACCTGTTATTTCAACATCATACAGCCATGGAGTAAATCCGTTTGTTTGAATTGCTGTAATCCCAGTCTGCATGATAGTAATGATTTGTTCACCAGTGGTATCTAATATGTCGTTACCTTCTACATCTTTCCATGGAGTTTCCACCAAATCATAAAAATTATCCGGGACTTCACGTTCATACCATCCAAAGCATAAGCGACCATATTCGTCACATTTCGCCCACTGGCAGCCCATCTGTGCTACCCATGCAATTACCTGTCTGAAAGTAATACTGCTATCGTCTGGTCGATTCTGGATTATGAAATCATCGTTATCAAATCTTGTTGATTGCAGTGTTACTCCGCAGACTTTACAGGCATCTTGAATAATTTGTAATCTGGTTGCCGGATAAGTCAGTTTACTTTCTGAATAATCGCGATCAAATAATCGCATTGAATCTTCGCAAGTTAGGCTGATAATTGCAGTGCTTTGATATGGAGCATCTGTTACCGTCATAGTACAGATACGGATTTTTTCAATGCCAGTAGATAATTCAAGCCCGATATAGCAAACAACTCTTGCTCCGTCCCAGATGTAATCTGTGTACTTTCCAGAAAAGTTGTTGATTTGCAAAGTCAGTTTATTTATAATAGCTGCGCCTATATCAAAAGAACCATTTTGCGATACTGCATCCTCAAATTTGAAGCCATTAGACCACAAGTCCTTGTCGGTAATGGATAATGTGCTTCCATCTGTGAAGGTAAAATCTGCATATTTCAGATAGTTACGGTTTCCACTATTCTGTTGTTCTTTAAATTCCGTTGATAAATTTCGCATATCTTACCTCTCGATAAAGTCAAAGTTAAGTCCTTCCATACGTTCGTTGCCTATCCACCAACACTTAAAAGGGGATTCCCTGTCACCAACATAAAATGTTCTGGTTTCGTGCTTATTTGCAGATAACAAGTCTGGATATGTGACCTGTATGTACTCTGGATTTACTGCCTGTATAATTTTGCAAGCAGTGTCCCAGTCTGGGCCATTCCAACCTACAGACAGCTTTCGTTTCTGTCCAACTCTGTTTTTGTGCATGGTCGTATCGTCGGTTCTACCGGATTCTGATGCCGATATATCCTGTAATCCCCATGTAAAAGAAGAAGGACAGGGCATTGCTACCCCATCCACTTTTAAAAATGCTTCTGCCATATGCTAACCCTCATGTATTTTTACACACGAAAAAAGCGCCTACCCCGAAAGGTAAACGCTTTAAAAATTGCTTATTATGATTTTATATCATAGCATAGGTGGTTGGTATCATTCAGTATATTTTGGTATCATTCATGGTTTTCATATTCAACCATTGTCTTAACCACGCCGTAAAGCATATTGATATTTTTCTCTTTTGTGATTTTTTCAATCAGTTCTAAAATCTCTTCCTTACGTGTCATTCCATAATTCCTCCTAACACTCTAATCAATTTCTGTTTGCGGTTATACTTCAAAATCTCGGAAATCTGCCCCATCATATCATCCATTGTCATGTTGCTCTTCATGCTGTTGCAACGCTTGCACGCCAGTTGCAGATTTTTAATATCATTGGTGCCGCCACGAGACAACGGCATAATGTGGTCGATTGTCATTTTCTTGAATTTGACAGGCTTACCGCATATCGCACATTTTCCGTTGCACTTGGCGTACACGCTCTTTTTCTGAAAGCCATTGAACTGGATTCTGTTTGCCATACGATCACGCTTTCCCGATTAACTGTTTGGTAAAGAGATACATTTCCTTTAATTTTGACAGGTCTTTCAAATTGATAAGATTTTCAATGATTCTCTGGCGGTACATATACTCATCCAGAAGCACTAAGCACTCGTTGTTATCTGCGTTCAGTTCGTCGATTGTTTTCTGTAATTCAGCTTTTGTCATTTTATTTTCCTCCTGTGTATCCCTGTAAAAATCTAATTAAAAGAATCTCTGCTGTGCGTTTTCTGTATCAATCTCATTCTTCAAGAAAACTGGCGGTTTGTATTCTCCAATAATCTTGACTGCCTGTTCTACTTGGCTTCTCTTAATTGCCTTGTAGCTTTTTACCTGGAACTGGTAGCGCAGATTGGAATGAATGTTACTGTAAATTTTCTGACGAATGGAACGGCTATTGTAAGCATTGGATTCCTTACCGCCAAGCACCAGCGTTCCTTTTCTCTTTACTGCTTCCGTGATTTTCTCCGCTTCAATCGGGAGAATCGGCAAATCCATTTTCAAAGTCTCAAACTCTGTCTGGATATCGTCAATCCGCTTATTCAGTTCTACGTTTCCCTGTGCTAGAAGCTGAATCTGTTCGGGGATGGTCATTGGTACTGGGTGGCGAACTGTTTCTTTTAATTTGTCCTCTACTTTGAGAAAATATTGTCTGGCTTGTTCACCTTTGACACTCTTTGATTGCATGGAAAGTTTCTTTGCAAAGCTGGCAGAGAGTTTATAATCTTCTCTTTGAATAACGCCACCTGTCGGTGTCTCGACATTGATGTCGAGTCGCACATAATCTTCATTCTCCATTGCAAAATCATTTTCAATAATATTTCTTTTGCACCATCTTGAAAACTGTCCTTGTGCAAGTTCTAAAAATGAATATAGTTTTCTTGCAGTAGTCATGCCCTCTTCATCAATTCCAAGCGCAATCTCAATAGGTGTCTGGTTTGCTGTGTTAATTGTGATTTCGTTCATATATTAAAAACCTCCTGTGAAATTTTGATTTTTTATTTGCAAACAGGAGGCATACAGTGTTATAATTTGTATAGCCTCCTATTTGGTGGCAGAATCATTTAAGAGATTCTTAACTTTGGTCGGTCGGGAATCTCTTATTTTTTATCACTCTGGAACATTTTATCATACTGCATTTCAATCCCAATTCTCACAATTTCAGACCTTGTAGTAGCCTTTTCAAGTGCAACAGCATCCAGTTTTTGAAGAGTTTTCTTGTCTAATCTTGTCCTTAACATATAGTCTTTTGGATTGTCAGTTAATTTTGTTCCGATTTTCATAGCAGCCATTTATATCACCTCTCTTTCTTTGTTGCTACAATCCTATTATAGTGTGTAGCAACAATCCTGTCAAGTATTATTTTCATTTTTTTCAAATTTCCTATTCCACTATCCGTTTTGGAGTGGTAAAATAGGTATATCATACTAAAGAGGGGGATTTTACATGAAAAGAAAATTTGTTATGATTTTGGCTTTAACATCCATTTTTTCAAGTGTTACGCCTGTGTTCGCTAAAACAGATAAAGAAATTCTTTTTAGGGATATTCCATGGGGAACTTCTTTCTCAGATACAAAGGATTTGTTTCCAGATCAGTGTCTTTATGGCATACAATTAGATGGGATAAATGCAATGAGTACAAAAGAAATATTAACTGGTTCGTCTGACGATTCCAATGTTTATGATGGTAAAATCTGCCTTTATGCTCAGCCATTAGATATAGCAGATGTAGATGTAGCTGGATATTCTACTCCTTACTTGAATTTTTACTATTCTTATAACATTAATGAAAATAAAATAGATTTTGATGATAGTAACACTTTGTTATATGGTGCGCAATATGAATTTGAACCGCAAGATATAGACTCTATGTATTCTGATTTATTTGAAAAACTTTCATCTGTCTATGGTGATCCTGATAAAACAGAGAGCGATACTACTCAATGGGGAATAAAAAATACTTATACATGGTGGTATGGCGCTAACAATACTGCTTTAGTTCTTCGGGCATCCGATTTGTCAGATTATGATGATGATTTAGAAACTAACAATATATATATTTCTTATGTCTGGCAAAAAGGAGATGAATTATTAAAAACTGCCGATGATACATTATCTCAAATGCAAATGGATGGTGAAACTGAAATTTATGGAAATGGTTCCACCAACGGATTATAAAAGGCTAGGGATTTCTCCCTAGCCCTAATCGTTTTATCAATCTTCGCCCTCTACAATTTTCATTCCCTTTATCGGAATTGTAAATGTAGTTGTTGGTGCTCCCCAATAAAAATTTTGACTAATCTTAATAGTTACTGGGCTTTTAGTATCGTTTAAACAAATACGATACACTATGTTCTTCGTGCTTTTTTCTGGAACATCACTTCTGGGACTATTTTCTGAATCATCCCAAGAATCGTTCAAATATATTTCTTGCGCATCTTGATATGCTTTAACTTCAAATTCGCCGCTTGGGTGAAAATAAACAGTTGCTTTGTTGGTTACTTCAAATTTAGGTTCAAAATAATATGTTCCGTAATAGTCAAAAATCTCACCAGAAACATATCTTACCTTGCAACGGTCAGTCTCGTATACCGTAGATGTTGGATTTTTGGTTGCCTTTTTGTTCTTAACCACAACTTTAACTTTTTTGCTGACATTTCCAGATTTTACGGTTATATAGGCTGTTCCGTTCTTCTTTGCAACAATTTTTCCTTTTTTGCTTACTGTTGCCACTTTCTTATTAGAGGAAGAAAACTTAACAGTGTCTTTTGAGTTAAATGGTGTCTTGTTTGCCTTAATGGTAAACGTTCCACCCTTTGTAAGATTGACTGTTGTTTTATTCACGGACAGTTTCTTTGTTTTGACAGCCTTACTCTGTACAGTTAAGCTAATGTCCACAGTAACGCCACTTTCTAAAGTTGCTGTAATGATAGTTTTTCCAGTTTTCTTTAATGCTTTTATTTTAAAACTTCCGTTCTTATTCACGGCGGTAACTTTTGCAAGTTTTTTATTCTTTGGCACAACGGATTTTAAATAATCACCGTTCACCATGCCAGTAATTTTAACAGCTGTAGTTGATTTACCTTTTTGTAGAATTACATTTTTGTAATTTGCTTTTCCGGTCGGGCGAACAGCGTCACCATACCTCATTTCCTTTTCTCCACATTTAGAACATCTTCTAACAATTTCAGATGAACTATAATATGTGGCTGCTTTCTCTTCTTTCCATTCGGACCAATTATGACCTGTTGGTTCTGCAAGAACTTTTCCGCACCTTGTACAATATTGTGATTCAGTACATGTTGCAGGTTTACCAGGGCTGTGACCTAATGCATTTTTAATCACTGCACCACATTCTACGCAAATTTGGTCATCAACACATGTTGCCTTTGGGCCTGGTATATGTGGTGTCTTGCTTGCTAATACTGCACCGCAAACCGTACAAGTCTGTTCTTTTGTGCAAGTTGCTTTTTCGCCTGGTACATGCCCTTTGGCGTTTCTTAGTATAATTCCACACTTAGTACATTTCTGTGGCGTTGTACATGTCGCATATGCTCCTGGGGTGTGCCCTGTTGCTTTCTTTAGGACAGCTCCGCAAGTCGTACAAACTTGGTCTTGTGTGCAAGTAGGCTCTGCGCCAGGTGTATGAACGTGAACCGCTGGTGGTTCAATATTATTTATTTGCGCATCAACTTTTAAATTTCCATTAATTTTTCCGTTATTCCAGAAATTTCCGTAAGAAAATCCTGTTGTAACACCATTCTCTTTTTTTGTTGCAGAGCTTAAAAGGGTTCCTCCATAGTAATAATTTAAGCAAAACAAAGTTCCGCTAACATTAATAGTTCCATGGTTGTAGAAATCTCCAAAAACATATATGTTGCCATTTACGGTAAGGGTTCCATAAAACGTATAAGAACCACCATTTACAACGTACAGGTTTCCATCAACTGTTCTTCCGCTAAATTCCTGTAGGCTTCCATTCCCGACTACAAAATCGCCATATTGAGTATAGCCAGTATTGTAATATTTTTCTGCCGATACTGGAATTGCCATACAGGCAATCAATAGAATGACTGCCAAAACTGATAGTAACTTTTTTACTCTCTTCATGCGTACTACCTCCCAATAATTGATACCCATATTGTACCACCTTGGGACGTATTCTGGAAGCACTATTTCGCTTTTCTATCAATTTCCGCAGTTACAGCAATCAAAAGAGCTTCGGCAAATTTCGCACCAACAGAATCAGCGTATTTATCGTGAATCTGCTTTGCTTCCATGGTGAGATTTTCCCACTGTGGAATATCGTCCTTTGAGATAAAGGCATACTTCTTGTGGAGATTCCATATTTCTTGCCAGATGGAAAAGTAAGTCTGTTTAAAGTCCATCAGCGTAAAGAACCCCGTGATACTTCTTGAACCTATATTCTTGGTTGATTTCTGGGTATTTATTACTGTCAACTTTTCCGTAAAACATTTTTGACGGTCTGGCAAATAATTTCTTACCACCGTACAATGCCCTGTATATCACCAGGGCTTCTCCCGTTTCCGTATGTTGGGCGAATCCAACAATCTTATACAAATACTCGTTGTTGCGTGGCTCCTTGATGGTTTCTCGCTTAAAGTGCTGTACAATGTCTCCTGGTTCAAATAATGGTCTGTTCATTTTCATTGTTACCTTTCTCCACAATTAATTAATTTATTTGCTCAAAAATCAATTTTCTTGGCTTGTGCCTATATTTTTATCTGGCAAGAGGTTTTGAAACGTATTTGATTATTTTATCATGTCAATTAATTACCATCATATGTCTCATAATCAATCGTTCCCAGATCACCGTACACATCTGGATAATAAATTCCAACCCAGAAGTTATCTTCCATTGCTTTGTAGTAAGTTACTTTTACATTCCATCTCTGTACCTCGTCAATAATTTCTTTGCCTAGAAGTCCGAATTGATCTCGGCAAGCTTCACTTTCTAACTTGTAGGTAAGAGCCTTGTATTTTTCGACATTAGCCTGTTTAGTGGCAGTAATTGTAGTCTGGCTTATTACTAAAGGTAATCCAGCAATCAAAAGCCATACTGCACCGATAAAGGCAACTGCCACGCCGAAGATTAGTATAAATTCACTTGTGTTTGAATACTCATATTTGTAGCTCAAAGCCCTTCCAATTCCGTTTGCAATCAGTATAACAATTCCGACTGTAAAAATGATTATTGATAGCCAAAATATCATAGCATGTCCTCCCTGTTCTCAATTTTCATCAACAATATTTTTCGTACATATCCAGACATGAAATGCGAATAATGATGATCCGTGTACTCACTGAATGAAGTGCCGAAATATTCATCAATCACTTTCATGTATGTTTCAATCTCAACATTCTGGAAATAATCTGGATTTGGCCCGAAACCAAACTTGTCCAGGATATTATCCAAAGCGTCTTGGTTGATTTTTGTGTGTGGTTTCCTGGTTCGCTCTTCGTATCTCTTGAAGAAATACTTTGATACTACCAGGAAGCGGTTAGTTGTATAGGGGCTTGTCGTATATCCCAATTCTTCAAGCCGTACTGAAACCTGGTTCTTGAATGCAGACCAATTAAAAGATTTACGGTCTATTGGAGTATACTGGATGTTCTCCTCGGTCAACATATTTTTTGATATGTTGAGAATTGAACCACTCGTTAGAGTGGTATGCATTTTTCTCTTCTTTTTTAACTCCGTAGGAGAATCTATATTACTGTTTATTTCATCTCTACTATATTCCTCACTATTATTACTTTCTTTCATTTCTGGTAAGTCTGGCTCACTTTTTTTTAAATCCTGGCTTTCAGAATTTGAAAGTCTGCTTTTCAAATAGCGTTTTCTGCCATCATTTTTGGAAACATAAAGATAGCCAAGCTTTATTAATTTTGAAATTGATGTGGAAACTTTAGTCATGCTGCATTTGCAAAAGTTAGCTAAATATTCGTTGCTGGCATAACATCCCTCACTATCTTCTGCATCCAAACTGTCAATTTCTATTAAAATGATTTTTTCGATTGCATTTAATCTTTCATCGAGAAATACTTGTTTTGGAATCCAAACGCCTTTAAAATCTCTAGGATAATTAAATTCTTTATTCATATAGATAACCTCCTTGTTGGTCGTAGACACTCTCCGTATTGTGCCAGAATCCTTGATTTATAAAAACAGTGGACAGGTGCATCAAGGTTTACACTTTTCGGGAGCTACCCTAGCCCACTGATTTTACCAATTATTAAATACCATATACTTCTTTATTGTATTTTTCCCTATCCATGTCGGATTTTATTCTTACCCATTTATCAATCTCTTCCATTGTTTCGCAAAGATTTTTCATCATATTAATTCCAAACATAGGAATATGCCCGCATTCAGAAACGATTTTGAAATCTAGGCTTACAGTTCCTTTCTTCTGTTCTTTTCCGAGATCAAATCCATTTAGTAAAAAATGATATCTGCTATGCAGTTTTCCTGGAAGCAACAGCAAGTTATTTATGTCATTATTGCTTCTATCAAAGTCTATATGGTGAATTGCATAATTGCTGTCAAACTCAATTCCGTAGTATTCTTTGTAATATTTACGATAATTAAAACTCTTTGCCATAAACTGATACCTGCCTTTCGTATAAAAGAGTGCCTTGAACTGTATGTAAATCAACAGGCAGGCGGCAAGGCATTTCCGCTTTTCGATGATCGGTCTATCCTGTTGGTTTTACCAAAATTAACGGTTAAAATAAAAATAGCCGCCAAGTAAGATAAAAATTCCTCAAAATCGAGAAATATTAATTTCTTCTTAGCGGCTCAAAAATCAAGACCGTGTGTACTTCTTCATTGAAGAAATTATACCACACAATCAGTCAAAAATCAATATGCCGGGGATGGTTTGAAACGGCTATCCGTGTCATTCTGGGCTTTGGTTACTGCTTTTGCAATCTCGCTTCCATCCAGGATAATACTGTTCATAATGTACTGCGGATTCTTATTTCCACTGTTCATACTCATTGCCATTGCAACGCCCTGCGCTACTGCTTTTGCCATTTCTTCTTTGGTAAGTCCCATGCTTCCGTCTGAACTGGAAACAATGCTGTCTGCAATCTTCTTCATGGTTCGCGGATTTTCCAGAGGAAGAACGGCTTCGGAACCAGCTTCACCGATACCGATTACCTGCGCACCGTTGAAAAGACCACCTTTAGCATACCATTCCACATTTGAGTTCCATCTCCATTTGTGAGTATTGCCCTCTTGCCAGTTAGTATAATTCATTTGCAGATGTGGAGTTTTGATATGAACATCTTCTATTCCACGCTTAAAATCGTTCATTGCTTTATTCCCTACAGAATACAGTCCAGAAAAACTTCTTTCAATCGTTCCTTTCAATGAACTGAACACACCAGAAATAGAAGATATTTTTCTTTCTGCTTCATCATTGAGTTCTGATAAAGCGGATACTCCATAGTTCTTTCCTTTTCCCCATTCGGTATCAAAACTGTCTCGAATAGATTCATTCCATCTGCTTACTACTCCATATACTTTCTTCATAGTGTCGTATGCTTCTTGGTCGATTTTACCCAATGCACCAGTTGCAAAGCCAGAAGCCAATCCCCAGTTAGTTTCGGAATCAGAACTAATATTGTCAGTGGCAGTTTTTACTTTTGTCTGTGCAGCAGACATAGCTTTCTCAGTTGCTGTTTGGATTCCAGACATTGCAGTTCCTGTAGCTTTGGATATGCTTCCCATTCCAGTTTTTACAAAAGTATTTGCGCTGCTGATAGATGTTTTCGTCTTGGTTTCCATCTCTTTCACGGCGTCTGGGAACACCTCGGCAAAAATCTTAGCGACAGATTCTGTGTTTAATCCCATTTCTTCCGCTACCGTCATTATGTTTTCAAATGCTCCCTGTGCAGTTCCACTCGCATTTGGCATATCATACAGTGCGGTGTCAAGTGCTGTTTGCTGGTCGGCGCTCAAATTTAATTGAGTTGTGAGCTTTGGAAGCACACCAGCCAAATCATCTACAGAATGTTTGCTTAAATCAATACTGCCAGCCATATTTGTTGTTTTATCATCCAATGTTTTAATAGAATCAGACAATATTTTAAACATGTCGTCCGTAATAAGGCCTTTCTGGTTTAATTGAGAAAATGCTTGCTCTGCCTGGTCAGATGTAACCCCCATTTCTCCCAATTTGTCAATCAATTGTTGCGTTGCTTTTGCCTTATCCTCGGCGGTCATCCCTTCTTGTTCCAGGCTTTCTTTCAGCTGCCAGATTTCCTCTGCCGAACCAGAAAGAATATCGCCCCTTCTCTGTAAAGTCTGAATGAAATTATTCATGGTATTGCCGAATGTGGTTCCGATACCATTTCCGCCTTGCATAGTTTCAACAAATCCAGCTAATTCAGAGGTTGCAACTGTCGCAGCTGCTCCTACTGCCACGATAAGTCCAGCTTCACCTACAAGAGGGCCAAGTGCTTTAGCAAGAGAATCAAAACCACCACTTGATTTTTCCGCTGAACTGCCAATTTTTCCGATGAGATCTGGAAGATTAGATGCCGTTTCAGCCGGGAAGTTCAACAGCTTTGTTGCTATAGAACCAATTCCACTTGCAAAGGAAAAGATTTTTGAAACAATATCTTTTGCAATTTTTATTGCAAATAAAGTCCCTAACGCACTACCGACTTGTTTTATAAACTCTGGATCAACACCGCTCAACTTTTCTGCAAGCCAATTAATTGCATTTGCAATACCATTGATTAAGTCCGCTCCGATATTAATTATTCCTTCAAGCCCGGTAATCAACGCATCTGCAAATCCCTCTGCAAATGGCTGGAATGCAGACCAGAGATTTCCTAAAGCTTTTCCCAAGGCAGTCCAGTCTACCTTATCTACAAAATTCTGAATCGCCTCTTTTATTCTATCTATGCTGCTCCAAATCCACTCCCAGTCAACATCAATTATTCCAAAATTATCAAGAGCCGTAACAACTCCGGCCAGTCCAAGTGCCATCGCCGCATATGGATGCTTAGACAATAATCCAAGACCTTTTCCTAATGGACTATCTTTTCCAATAATTCCACCGATGAATGTTAGCCCTTTAAATCCAAGAATTGCCACTGAAATTTGTCCGAGCCCTCTTCCTATTGCCTGTGCAGTCTCTGGGCTAATGTTTTTAATTGCATCAGCAATGGAATTTAATCCACCTGGAACGATTGTATTGATAAAGTTTTCTCCAACGTCCAGTAAGTCTTTAAAGAAATCAACAATTCCCTGTCCAACGTTCTGTGCGAATGGTGCAAGTGCATCCCAGAAATTCTTCAATGCTGAATTAAGTTCGTCCCAGTGAATGTTGTTTCCGAAATTTGTTAATGCGTCAACGAGTTCCGGGATTGCGCTATTCATCGTCCATGCACCTACCGGCACTAAGAATTTCTCATAAAAGTCCATGAGGCCAGTCCAAACAAACTGTGTTGGTTTTTGAAGCATTGTAAAGAAGCTTGAAAGTGAACTATTCAGTTTGCTCCAATTAATTTTGTTCAATAGATCATTTGTAATAGTAAAGAAACGCGGAAGCCCCGAATTGTCGGATAACATCCAATTTCCCATCGGCTTCAGATAATTATTCCACAAATCTTTCAGTGCTGTGATGGAGAAATTTCCAAGTTTGCTCAAACCTTCACTATAGAGTTTCTTAATAGAATCTGTGGTTGGCTTTGCGGCTTTACGGATTTTCTTGAAGACAGCTACAATCTTGTCGGCAGTATCATTTGCCTTGTTGTTCATTTCCTCAAACGCTTTGTCCCAGGCAGCTTGATATTCGGAAAGAGCCTTATCCAGTGCTGCATCCAATTCTGGCAAATGTGGATTTACACCACCAGACCCGGAAGAGCTCTTCGTCTTTGTAGTTTTAGCATCATTTAACTGGTTTAATTCATCGAAAGGTAATACAGAAAGTGTTTTCTTTAATTTTTTAGCGTTATTATTTGCACTATCCAAGCCAGAGGCTGCATCCTCCGTACTATCTGCAATATCATCCATATCAATAGCTGCACTGCCAGTAGATGCAGTATAGTCGGAAAGATTAATTCCGAATAATTTCCCTACCCAAGAAAATACTCGTTGTACCGCAATTACAAGGGCATTCAGATATGGAAGTACCTTTGTAATAATTGGAATAAACAGAGAACCAATCGTTCTTGAAAGTGCTGAAAAATTAGATTGAAGTAATCTAAGCTGGTTTGCTGGCTGATTTATCGTATTAGCTAGGTCACCCCATGCGTATTTTGTACTGTTCAAAACAGTAATTGTACGCAAAATTGCTTTATCGGTCTGATTCAACTTTGATACAGTCGTATCAATTCCAAGGTTGTACAATTCTTGCTGAAGGTTTGCCACACGGATGTTGATTCCATATTTGTCAAGTGCTCGGCTCATTCCAGTCATTCCAGAAGCCATATCTTTCCAAACATCGTTGAAATCAAGATTCTTTACAGATGCAAGGTCTGCTCCGATTTCTGTTAATGCCTGTGACAATTTCGTGGCTGTATCAGCAGTTGCCCCCATAGATGATGCCATCTGAGCATATGTAGCTTGATAGTTCATCGTTTGGTTTGGATCAAGTCCAAGGCTAGCAGTCTTAGTTCTAGTCAAATCGCCAGAATCAGAAACTTCGAATCCTGTCATTTTTTTTGTCAGTTCCTTTGCGCGCTTTTCAAAAGAACCAACATATTCCTCTGCTGAATTTGCTCCAGCATCTTCCCATTTGCTTACATCCAGACCGTCCGTAACTTGTTCAAATGCTGAATTGAAGTAGTTCAATGTCTCGACATAATCAGATGCAGATTCCACAGAATTCCACAAGGCTTTTATTCCTCTAGTTACTGTAAAGAATTTTGCATACAGACTGGTAAGCTGAGAAGCTAGGTTTCCTGTTTTCTTACCGGCTTTGGAAGCTGTGTTTCCGAATTCAGAAAGCGCAGAGCTTGCGGCACCCATCATGGAAGAAACTCTACTTCCAATGCTTCCAAGTCTACTTGTAACACTTGATAAGCGAGAAAATGAACTTACAACTGAATTTGTGGCAGAATTTACCTTTCCACTCGCGTTTGCCAATTGCGCCAGTGCTTCCGTCATGCGGATGGTGTTCTCGCTGATTTTAGGCGCAGTTTTCATCACATCAAAGAAAGATAATACTTCCTTTGCCAGTGTTCCAAGTTGGCTTGATGTTTGTCCGATTTTATTCCCAGCGCTTGCCAATTGTGCAATAGACTGAACAAATCTATTCACAGGTTCAGATATATCACCAACGCTCGTAAAACTCTCTGCAATTAATTTAAGGTTACTTCCAAGTCCAGGTAATTCAGCTGATACATTCGCAATATATTCACCAGAATTGGCTAATCTAGCCATTGAATTAACAAAACGATTAACACTGGTAGATACATCTGGAATCTCTGATAAATTGCTTAATTGATGGATTATTTCTCCGAGTTTTCCAGAGTCAAATCCGCTAACATCAACCTGGCTAAGCCTGTTGATTGAGTTGATAACTGCATTCAGTCCAGAGCCTTTGTAATCTACTCCGCCCATTGTCTTTATGGAATTTGAGAATTTTCCAATTCCATTAGCAATGCTTGTCATTTTCCCCACATCAAGTTCTTTTAGTTTTCCAAGTTCCTTTACACAACTACGCAGTCCGTTTGTATTTACTCCGCTTAATGCGGAATTAACTTCTGTGAGTTTATTTGAAAGATTAGTCAGCGCACGTACTGCTTTTTCTGTACTACTGCTAATTTGTATATCAAGGGTATCAATGGTATTGTCAGCCATTTTATTTATCCCTCCTTTTTTATAAAAAAATAAAGGGCAGACAAGACTTATTCATCTTGCCTGCCCTTTTCATGGTTAAGCTCAAAGTTTGCCTGCATGAGTTGCAAGCTTGCCAAAAGTGCGTTTCTCTGTTTTTTCTTTTCTTCTTCGGAAAGTATACCTTCCTGTTTACGCTTTTCTTCCTCTGCCGATTCCAGTAAAGGTTTCTTTAAATACTCTGCTTTGGATTTTTTCCCCATTAAAGCATTTGCAACAGCTGTATATGTGGCTGATGTTTCGTAAATGCCCGCTTGCCAAAGTTCAGCGTCTTTCCTCTTCTGCCGTAACTTTTCAGCTTCGAGATAAGGCTTTAACTCTGTTGGGGTAGAATCCATAAATTCTTCTTTAGATACACCGATAGAGAGGTATAAGGGAAGAATCTCTTGGTAAACAGTTTCTCGGAAGGTTAGTTTTTCTTTTTGTGATCCTGTGGAAGCTTCGTTGCGTTCTTCTCCACTGCCTGTGCTTCTGCTACTGCATTCAGCAGACCGGATAAAAAACCGTTTTTCTCCAATTCTTTATCAAGAAGTTGGTATAAATCAAATCCACTCTTTGGGTTTTCCTCAGTTCCTTCATCTTCGTAATCATCCAGAAGATCACAGACTTTATCAAGAACGGCTTCTTTTCCAGAATCACTCTCATAACCAAACTCATCCTTGTGCTTCTTTTGAAGCCCTGCAAGAAGCAGTTCCGGGAGAAGAGAAATCATCTTCTGAAGGCTTCTCTCTTTTCCATCTGTAATCCCCTGTACCTTGTCCAGCACATCTGTTCTTGTAAGAAGTCCGTATCCAAATACAACCTTATACTCTTTTCCGTGTACATTAAAAGTTACCATTTTATAATCCTCCCGAAATGTTTTTTAGTTAAGTGTCATTGCACCTGTGGAATCTGCTACTGCTTTTGCGGTATCTAAAGCCTGCGTAAGTTCGTCAGAAACAACTTTTGTATCAAGGCCTTTATACTCTTGAATAATGAGGGACAGCGGAATTGTTGCTGCTTCATTCTGCCCAATGTCAGACAGTGGAATATTTTTTCCGGGGTCTGCGATAACAAAGAATGCATCAGCGAGGTCTGGAAATACAACTTCAAACCAAACTCTAAATCCTTTTGACTTTCCTGTTGCCGCATCAGTCATAAGCTTCTTTAGTGCCGTGATAACATCAGCGTTAAGATTGAAGGTTACATCCCAAGTACCACCAGTATCCTGTCTACCAGATGCATACTGTGTAATGAAGTCTTCGAGTGCGGATACGTCAATCTGTTCTGTATCAAGAGAAATTCCACCAATGGAACTACATCTTTTTAACCAGGTAAATGCAGTTGGCTTTGTTCCTTTAGCGGTTTCAACACCGTAATGAAAAGTTACGCCAAGTGTTGTTAAATCTGCCATTTTGATAGGCTCCTTTCTTTAATTTAAGCTTTATGCACGTAACCCTGTGCCGGGAGATAGCGGATCACCGCCTTTCTACTCTTCTTTGTCTGTTTTCAGTTCTGGTAATCCTGCTACAGATGTAAGCAGTGATAAAAAGCCGGAAAGTAAAGACGCGGATAAAACCATTTTCCAGTCAACACTGCCAATTACAGTTGCGGTTCCGATGGTTGCTATTGCTGTTTGTGCGACTGTTTTTACAGCTCTAATTCCTGCTGCTTTCAGCCAAAGTAATTTGTCTGCTTTCATTTGGCGTTCTCCTTTCATATTTTTTGGATAAAAAAATAGAAGCATTTCTGCTCCTAATCTAATAAGGTTCCTGTGTATATCCGGCTGTATCGGCTCACAAGCTTTTTGATTCCACTATCACCAAAAAACATAGGTTCCGGGCCATATGTGCGTCGAAATCCCATGCTTACCATAGCTTTGTGACTTATCTTGTCCAGTTCATACACTCTGGTTAATGCTTTGCTCCCAGATGTGAAGCAATTTACTTGAAATGATGGCATTGTTGCACATTCATCCCCTTCAAGGTCACCTCTCGTAATTGGATTTCCAAGCATATAAAGCTGTGCATATGCCTTTTTGCCAGAAGCATTTGTCTCGCTCCCATCCATGGAATAATTGTCTGCGCCAGTAATCTTAGAAACAGCCGCTCCCCACCTTGAAAAAACTTCCAGTACAGGGGATTCTATTGTGTCTGGCATATCTGTCACCTCACAATAAAAAATGCGCCCACTTTTAAAGTGAACGCATTGCACGTAATGCTACAATTTAACACTGTAATCATAACATAATTGGTTGGTATCATTCAGTATATTTTGGTATCATATTTAGGAAGAGAATACTTCTTTTGCGATTTTTCTTACTGCCAGAACAATTGCAACTTCTGCATGGTACATAGGCATGTAAGCACGATTTCCATAAGAATGGCGTGCTTCTCCACTTCTTTCGTCCGTATACCACCAGCCATAAGGTGAAAACGCATGGGTTTGTCCGGGGTATGTACCTACTCCGTATTCAGAACCAGAGGGCAGAGGGTAATTGTTTGAACCATATGTGATACCAGCTGAAAATTCAATGAATAACACTTTATCACCAGACAGCCTAACAGAAGCACCTGTAATGTCACCGTTCTTATTATAGATTATCTCGGTGTAGTATGAACCTTTCTCTTCGTCCGGGATGGATTCCATTGTGGTCTGAATTACTTGTAATCCCTCTTCACACAATCTCTTAACAAAAAGCTCGTTCTTTCTTTGTAAATTTTTCTGATATGCCTTTAATTCGTTAATAGCATTCTGGATTGATTTCTGTGATAAGGTACACTTTATTGTCTTACCCATCTTCATTCCCTCTCTTGGAAATTCCGTATCTGGCAATATTGCCTTTTTGTGTGTCTAAAATCTTCTTTAGCGTGTAATCTGGCAATACTGTAGGTTCTCCATTTTCGTCAAAAATAAGGCTTCCATCCTCGCTTATTTGTGGGATTCTGTCTATCCAAAATATGTCTGCTTCCTGTGGGTGGAAATTTCGATTAAAGCTTGTAATATACCTGTCGTAATCCGGCACTATTCCGGCTGCAATTTCTTCTGGTGTTCCGGCTGTAGATGATACGGAAAAAGAGTACAAAACTGGTTTCTCATAAACTTTAATACGGTCTAATTCTTCTGTTTTTTCAGTAATTCGTGACCAATATACTTTTTGCTTTTGACGGACTAATCCTCTCATATTTCCTCTCTTTCTTAAATTTGGTTGCTTAACTAAAGGAAGCTTTAGTTAACTAGTTCTCAATTCATTAGACCACTGTTTAACATTCCAGTGTTCAGTTGTTTCAGTTAAGATATTTAAACTATCTACTGAGTTTGAAGAAAAATATAAATTCATAGTTCCTTCACCATTGCCACCATGTCCTTCAAAATGGTGCGAAAAATAACAGTTGTTAACAAAAATATCTAAATTGTTCTTAGTATTATCTTTTGATCCATGATAGCTTACATCTGGACAAGATGTAGTATTCGGGTTAACCGTATTAAATGAACAATTTTCAATATTTATTGTTCCATATTGACCACTTCCACCACCAATACATTTGCCTAAACTTTCACCAGCAGAATCTACTTTATATGATAAAATACAGTCTTTATACACATGTTTATAAGGTGTTACATCACTTGCGCATTCGTCATGTATAACATATACAGTATTTTCAGCTTCAATATTTGCACCATATATTTCATAACTTCCAGCTACACTTGTTGAATCTAAAGGTGAGAATAGCCCTCTAATGTTATAAACTGATTCATGTTCTCCTGTATATTTTGCGATTATTTTAGCACCACTTTCAAAATAGTATCTACAGCCATTGCCAATAGGGACGCCTCTAGTATATTTATCTCGGGAGCGTATTTCTTGCATAAATGCGTTTGTATAAACATAATCACCTTTTGAAATATATACATCGCACTCTCCTTGTTCAAATGCTTGTAACATTTTATTATAGTAATCGTGAATATCGTTTGTGTGATTAATAATAATTTTTTGTCTTTGTTTTTCAAGCAACCCAATGATTTTATCATTATCAATAATTCTGCCATATGGGTAATACTTATCTAATTGTTTTGTACTTATCATAATAAGACTAGAGTCTGTTAATTTAAAAGATACGCGAATATATTTACAGGCTGCCGATTGTGTTGTATAATCATATACACCCTCAGCTGAAAATCCAGTTAAAAAATGCGGTTGACCGTCATTACCTAAATAATATTCTTCAATAAATCTGCACTTAATAGCCTTGTCATTGTTATAGAAATAGAATGTATTTCCTTTTTCGGCAGCAATATAATCAGTGGTTTTGAAACCTATAGCGGTAGTTATAGTGCCATAATTTAAAAACCCATTTACATCAGTTTGATTGTCATGCACATTTGGTGAAGGATAAGATATATAATCTATATCTTCCTTTAGCGAACCAATAGCTTCTCCCGTTGCTTTTGCTTCTGCAAGTCCACCTTCTATAGTCAATGTAGTGTCTGGCTGTGATACACTCTGGATGTCCTTAATAGCTTGCTCTTTTGCGGAATTTACATTTTGAACAGCTTCCGCAGATGTGTTTTTAGTAAGCTCCAAAAGCTGATTTATAACATCTTTTTCTTCCTGTCCTATCTGTGGTTGATCAATCTCGATGCCCTCTAGCACTGGTACTTCCGCTATTGCGGTATTCCATTCTACATTAATATTGGAATCAGAATCCGTTTTAACAGCGCAAACAATAAAACGTACCGTTCCCATATACCTTGCTGCATTTCTTCCAATCAGCCAAGAAAAAGTTACATTTTCGCCATCTACAGCTACATCATCACAAATGTATTGGTCTTTGATAGAAACATTAAAATCCACACTGCTTACGTTTTCAAAGTTAATTCTGACTGAAAATTTGGATAAATCAAGATTATCTCCTACAATTTTGGGACATGAAAATTTAATACGTTCTGCGTTCTTGTCAGATTGCACCCCACCAACTACGATTGTAGAGGGCACGAAAATAACCCTTGTCTTAGCGTCAATCGTGCATATATCCGATTCTTCAGAAAGCAAATTAACATCTTCTTTTGTGCTCATAAGTAAATCAAGTGCTGTTGCCATGTTCTACCCCCTCTGTGATACTTTGGTTTTACCAGTAGTTATAATGTATTTTCCGTTATCCTTTACGCCAGTGACAGATACAGAGAAATAATCCCAAGTAAGGGCTTCCGGCGGAATTTCACATTGATTGTTTTTCAGTATTACTGGGTATTCTCTTTCCATTCTATAAAATGAAGCAGCTGTTTTACATCCGTTCCACTCTGGAGAAAAGATAAACAATGCTTTAAGATATCCAGTCGTGCCTTTAACCAGTCCAGAGAAATCACACTTGGGATCTGGATAAATTCTTTGATTATTTACAATAAATCTTAATACTCTCATGCAATCATCCTTTCTGCTCCAACAGGTGCTACATATGTGAATTGGTTTCCCAAAATATCTCTGGCTGTGCCAATAACAAACTGTCCGTAGTCTGCCAGAATATTGCATACAAATTCCTCTGCGTCCACCCAATATCGTTTCTTAACCATGCGGTGAAGCTCTGGCAGTAAACCATAGCTGAACATTACACAATGCCCTAATTCATGGATAAACACACGATTCAGAAGTTCTCCATGTATGTTGTCTGCAATCGAAATTAACATTGTAGAATAATCAGATACGGCAAGTGTGCGTTTTCCTGTGCGGTCAATTAAAACATCATCTTGGGGCGGAACAAACTGCACTCTCCATAAATCCCCATTCATGTAGAATTGTCTTAGCATGGTTTATCACCATCCTTTCTACTAAAAAAGCCCCTGCCGCATTAATTTGCGACAAGGACTTAATTCATTTATTGCTCTAGTTCATCTGCTGTACAAAACGAGTCAGATCGGTTTTTATTGACTGCCTAAGCGTTGCATCTGCATCCGACCACATTTCTGTGAGATTACGGATGATATCAGATGTGTACTCTTTCATGGAATCGTCCATTTTTCTTTTGGATTCCGTGTCTTTGGAATCATGATAGTGCCTACGATTCTCATCGTATCTATCATAGGATTCGCCATATCTGGATTTCTTCCGATTCATGTCATCCATTTCCATATCACTACGGTCTGGATGATATCCCATGCGGTACATATTGCGCTCGAATTCTGGATTGTTTAAATACTCATCCATCCAATCATCATCCTGCATATACAGATACGGTCTATAACCTTTTCTGGTTCCCCTACCTTTTGGAGCGAAACGTCCATTTGAATAGCGGTAACGGTCATATCCCATGCGTCCAAGATATTTTTCCTCCTGTTCGCATTCATCCATAGCTTCCACAATACGATAATCTTTGTCAGCACAAATCGCACATTTCACTGCTTCCATGCAGTCTTTCAAATCGTCCCAGTCTTGAGCACTGAGGTTATCGAAGCCATGTGTTTTGGCTTTTTCCATAGCCCATTTTCCCATTTCCATTGCTGTCTTATGCATTCACGATACCTCCCCTCTTCACAGCCTGTACAACATTTTCTGCTGTTGGGGCTGTACCATTGATTGCAGTCAGATTGTTGTTCGGACTACATGCCGGATTTCCTAACATTTTGAACGCTCCACCAGTAGCACTTGTTGCAACTCTGGTTGCGTATTTTGTTCTTGTTCTGACACCACATGCTGTTACCTGTGCGCAACAACGATTCTCTAAAGGATATAAGGTTGTTCCCGTTCCTATCTGAATCATCACGGGGGCGGTAATTGTGGTTGTATTTGGAATAGACTGTGCTAAAACAATGCAGTATTTTTCTCCATTATTGTAGCTTTCTTCTGGGATAGTAACCACAAGATTTCCACCTGTGAATGCAATTGCAGTAGACAGCACAAGGTGATTGCAAAGCTTACAAACATTCTTACATGCCATATTTTTTACCTCTCGATCAATAAGAGGTGAGCCGCAACCCACCTCTTAGAATTTAGTCAACCTCTAAGGGTGAGTTACTTAGCAACAACCATTACCATATGTGTTGCATCCTGCGTACGCATATGGAGCCGGAACCTGGAATGCAGGAATCGGAGCTGGATTGATTGCATTGATTAACTGCTGTGTCTGAGAAGCCATTGCAGTTGTAAGCAATGCAGACTGGCGATCCTGGGATGCAGCACGCTTCAGATCGGAATTCTCTGCCTGTAATGTTGCAATCTTATCATTGGTCAGGAAGTCAAGGATTGCTCTTGTGTTGCTGTTCTGATTTTCCAGAAGGTCTCTGGTGTTGTTGTTCATTGTGTTCTGCAATGTACAAGTATTGGTAGCCAGGTTATAGTTGATGCCCTGGATGGCTTCTCTTGTTTCGCAGCAACAATTTGATAACTGTGCCTGTAATGTGTTGGTATTCTGCATACCAGCTACAGTATCAGCATTGATTGCCTGCTGAACGCCGTTAAAGCCTTGAAGCATTCCAACGTTCACGCCGTTGAAACCGCTCTGCATGGTATTGTTAAGCGCATATGTGCTATCGCAAATACCCTGCTGAATACCTCTGATACCATTCTGAATATCATTCAGAGCAAAGCCCTCATTGATATCCGCTCTGGTAGCCCATCCTTGGAAACCTGCACCATTTGTACCGTTTCCGCCATTGCCGCCCCAACCGCCAAAGCCGCCGAAACCGCCCCAGCCGAAGATTGCGAAAATAAGGACAAGCCAGATAAGGGAAAAACCATCGCCGCCCCACATGTCGTTTGCACGGTTATTAGAGCCTGTAGCGGCTGCAATGTCGCTAAGACTATAATTTGAACCATTCATCATGTTTTTAGTCTCCTTAAATTTTATTTACAATAGGAGACATCCGCGGCTGTCATCCCAAATTGTAGCGATTCTGAATCACCCAATTATGGGGAAATGTTATAATCCAAGGAATTTCTGGATAATTCCGTCTGGTGATAAGTGCTTTTCATTAAATACATTTTGCTGTATCTGATGAAGCTGGTCTGTATCACCTTTTTTGTATAAATCCAGTGCATTCTTCAATGTTGGATTGTTTCCAGCAAATTTACTCATATCGTTCATCATGTTATCAACACTTCCGAACCTTTGAGAAATCATTTGCTGAATTCTTTGTTTCATTATTGTATTTGGGTTGAAATTCATCTCTGATTACCTCCCTTCTGTGTCTTGGGCGGTTCAGATTGTATTGGCAATAATTCTTTAATTTCAGAAATTTCAGCATGAACATCATCACGAAGTTGATTAATCAGCGAAACAATATCAACTTGATTTGTGTTATTGGTTTCTGATTGTTCTCCTTCATTTACAAGTCTGTAAGTGAAAATTCGGCTTCTGCCATCTGCTTGCAACTGTTTTCGGTAAACTTCTGTACCATCAGTTTTTGGATAATAGACAGGGTTTCCAGACATATCTACATCTTTTGCCTTTACAGTATCAATGCCATCAACCATCTGTCCTTGCAACATGGGGATTTGTGGTACTTGTGGCATTTGTTGTATTGGTTGCTGAATCTGTGCCTGTCCGTATGGCATTGCCTGCTGATAACTATTCTGCAATTGTGCTAATCTATCTTGATACGGCTGTATTTGTTGAAATGGTTGCGCAAAATACGGATTACCATACTGCATATCTCAAACCTCCCTTGTTTTTATAACTATATTTTACAATAATAAGAGGTTGATTAACACGCCATGATAACGCCATAAATACGCCACATTTTATGAATACAAAGAAAAGCCCCGACAATACATCGGGGCAACTTTCATAATTTTCTTCTTTAATTTTCTGTTTATGCGGTCTACTGTTCTTGGGCTGTAGCCCATGATTTCTGAAGCTTCTGCAAGTGTTTTTTCTTCGTAAACACGCAATCGGAATAACTCTTTTTCTCTGGAATCAAATCCAGCTTCATGCAAATAGAAGATTCTTTCATCTTCCGAAAAGTCTTTATAATTATCCATTCCACCGTCCTCCCTGTTAGTGGAATCAATATTTACACCGGGAAAATGCCTTTAAGGGCGAACCCTAAAACAATACCAATTATGCCAGTTATGACATAAGCAATAATTTTGTCCTGTAATTTTCCTGGTTTTTCCATGAGTGATTTTAAATTGTCGTTCATCTCGTCAACTGTATCTTTAATGTGTCCCAGATCATTGTTGTATAAAGCAATTTTCTGTTCCAGCGCATTGATACGATTAAAAAATCCTTCATCCCTTTTGGAATGCTTTTCTTTCATCTCATGGACGGCACTTTCCAATTCTTTTAAGCGGTGTTCGTTGATACACTCGTGTTCACATCCCATCGCTATTCCTTTCCATCACTCCCATTTTTAAGATATTGCTTCTACCCACCTAATTTGAAGCACCCCTGCGATACGTGGGAGGATTGACGTATCACGCACACGCCATCTTAGAATCCGATAAATGGAAAAACACCATGATTTACATAGATTTCAGTTTCAGAAGTCCAATTTCTGTTTACAGAAGATTCGGAATGTGATCCTTGAAATTCAGCTCCCTGTTTCACCAGAAAAAAAAGAGCCAAATCAAATATGCAGTCATAGCATTTCTCCATATCGGAATTTATTTTCTCATCACTGTAAGATGAAGGATAATTCCTTTTCTTCTTAAATGAACGAATAGCCCTCTTTACTGAAAGAGGAATCATCCTAGCAGTTTCTTCATCATCTTCAAGATAATTTGTCAAGTCCTCTATAAGCTGTTCGTCCATTTAATCACCTACCTTTGCTGAGATAAAATCTCTGATATTATTCCAGCCTTATTAGTTGCTGTCAGGGCATAGCCGTTATCACTTGCGAGTTGTCTTAACTGAGATACAGTCATATTAGACAACTCGCTTTCTGTATACTTATGTATTGATTCATTGTAAGCACTTGCTACAGATGGTGACTGGCTGCTTTCATCGAGACTATGCCCGGTTATTCCCCCGCCTTGGTACCGATCACGATACCGCCGTTTGCTTTCGGTACAACCGGGATGAACATTCCAGAAGCTTTCGTCCATACTGCAACTGGATCTGGCGTAGCCCACATGGACATGGTAATAAAGGAACGGTTTTGCTGCTGAATGAACTGACGGTACTCTTTTTCCTCTGGTGTTGCGCCCCAAAGTCCAGTACCAAAAGAACCATCCTGGTTAGATTCATACAGGGTAAATACATCTTCTTTGAAATATCTACCTGTTTTAACAATGCCTTTGCTTCTGTAACGGAACTTTTCGTCACAGCGATCAATTGTAATTCCGTACTCCTGCATGAGAAGGTTCGCAAGCTCCTGTTTCGTCAGAAGACGTTTATTTGCAGCTCCAAGAACTGCGGTCTGCATTCCGGTGTTGTTTCTCATGTTGTTAATCATTTTAAGAGAGGTAATTGCCTTATTGACAACATAGCCGCCATCTTCTGCAAGCTGAACCATTTTCTGAATATCACCCATAATATCAGAATCTGGTTTAGACCAGTCTGAAATGGTAATTTTTAATTCAGACGGAACTCCAAAATCAATAGTCATGTCCACTTTGTTTTCTTTGATAACAAGTTTTCCAGTAGACAGTGCCTGGCCTTTCATAACTTTGGTTCTGGCAAGGACGGCCTCAAAAAGGTTTGTCGCGTCATCGAATACAAAGTCTGTAAGTTCCTCATTATCTGGTACACCGTTCTCGATAGCCTGTTGTAAGCTCTCGGACTGATTGAGCTTCCTTTTAATGAGAAGTTTCTCGGTCAACACCTTTTCAAAACCAGGTCTGGAACCGATTTCTGCTTCGGTGTCAAGGGCATGTACAAATGCGATTTCCGGAAGCCGCTGTCCGCTCATAAGTCTGTAGTATTCAGCCTTCCAGTAATCTGTTTTTACATCCGGGAAAATGGTATCAAGGATTCCAGGTCTTTTAACAGAGAAATTCTGGGAGAAATTAAGTCTTTCTTCCTCGCTGATTGCTTCTAATACATTGTATGCCATTGCTTATTATCCTCCTTAAAATACAACTTCGGTTTCTTCTACAAACACAATTCCAAGTGCCTGTAATTCAGTTTTTGCAGTTGTGTCAACAGTTGCGGGAAGTCGGTCTTCTAGGACACGTCCGGCAACAATAACGGAAATTGGACGCTTCTCATCGTCTGTCATATCCACATCTTCAAACACAAGACCTTTTGCGCCGGTTGCGTTTGTTGGGTATACGGAACCTGCCTTAATAATTTTTCTGTCATTAACTGCAACTGCATTTGTCTGATCTGCTGTGTAAGTTTTGAGTACAAGTCCTACCTCAGATTCAAGAATATTCGGGGTAGATTCGTACTGCTTAATTTTCATGAAAGCCATGTTTTAAAATCTCCTTTTCTTAGAAATTAGCTGGTGCATTATCATCAGCCGGTTTTGCATCTGGGTTCATGCGTGCTGAATACTGTTTAGCGTACTCAGACGCTTTACTAGCTTTTTCCTGTTTTCCACCGCTACCACCTCCGGGATTCGGAGTATTTTCAAGAGCTTCTTTCTCCCATGCGGCTTTTGCGGTATCAAGTGCTGTTTTATTTGCTTCGGAAACTCCCTTAACAAAAGTTTCGACTTCTTTCATTGCATCTTCTGGTTTCTCATACGGTGCAGATGCGTATGCTTTAATAGCACTCGCGTATGTTTCGGTTGAAAGTCCTGCATTTGCGAACATAGAAGTAATTTCACTGGTAAGGGCTTTTTTGTTGGATTCTGCAAGCGCAGCTTTCAAATCAGCTAACTCCTTATCCACTGCTTCCTTTTCTTTCTTGCGTTCAGCTTCTAGCCGTTCTGCTTCGGTCATGTTCTGCTTTTTCAACTCTTCCAACTCTTTTTCCAGGGAATCTGCTTTTTCAGCTTTTTCCTTCAGAGAAACATTTTTGTCTTTCTCTTTCTTAGTTTCAGCAGAAATAGAATCAAGAAGCTTAGAAACCTGTTCCTCGGAAGGTTCTGCAACTCCCATACCGATAAGTGCCTGTTTTGCCTGTTCTCTTGTCATTGAAATCTCCTTTCTTCCAGTCCAATACGCTTTTTCAACACGGTTCGCTCCGCACATGGTCTGTACCCGATTTACGCTCACGGGCTGTTGCAATTTATTTGATTTTGGGTATTAAAAAAGAAGCCTTAGATTTCTCTAAAACTCCTTAAATAATCGAAATTTGGTTCATTCTTCGTTAGATGGAGAATTTGCCATTGATTCTGTTTTGGACGGATTTTGAAACTTTCCGTCAAGTAATTGCTGTGCTTTCTGCATTTCCGCTTCCGGGTCTGCCAGTTCCGGGTAAATAGTTCCCAGATACGGTAAACTCATTTCGTAGACTTTCTGCGGATCACTGAAAAGCCCACAAGTAATCAATGCAATAAGCGGATGAATTTTATTTTTGAACAGATAATCAAGCGCTTGTGCTTTTACAAGCATATTGTCTGTTGGGTTTCTGGTTATCTTCACATCGAAATCTCGTGTTGAGATATTAACATCATTTGATGTGCCACGGATAATATTCAGAATAATTCTGGCAGATTCCTTTTCAGCTTCCTTGGTGAATGCTTCTACCAATTTTGCATCTCTCTCTGCAAAATCCCATCCATTACGAAGGTATACAGCATTTCCTGTATCTCCTCCGCTATTGCTTTGTCGGTTTGGCATTGCTTCCACAATCAGCATATTATTGTAGATATCATCCTTTGCAACCTGGCTCTCTGATTGATTCAGTTCAGCTGTCATCAGTTCAACATCCGACTGACAGCCATTTCCGGTATCTTTAACAGAGATAGCACCAAGTTTTACCATTTCCAAAAACTCGTTTTTGTCTACCTCGCAGTTTTTAAACTTCATAAAGGCTTGCACAAACTGTTCCACGCCATTTAATCTATCAGACTGATATTTGTTAATTGCATCAAATAAGGTGATTGCAATTTCAACATCTGAAAGTCTATCGTGATTATTCGGGCATTCAACAATAGGAATCCCACCAAAACCATTGATGCCGTAGTTAGTTACTTTTCCATTCTTGATTTCAAAAAACTGGTTCTTTGAATAACACAAATAATATTGCTGTTCATCTTCATCTTTTAAAGTCTGCACGGAAAGCATTGGTTTCCCATTTCTCTGTGAGTATACAATGTAACAATCACCAGGATACGGAATGAAGATTCTAAACGGCGGTAGATCTCCGTTTTTTGTCCAGTCCTCTTCTTTCAGAATAGCCTTATAGGAAGTTCCTGTTGCACTCTGGTATATTGCCATTTGGATGTTTCTTGCATCTGCATTGGCTTCATCCAAATAGTCATTCAGAAGGTCAACTTGCTCATTTATTTTTTCGTCTGCATTTTTCTTTTTGCATACATATTGGATTGGCTCCCCACAAATCTGTCCAGCTTTAAATTTCACAGTTTCAAATGCGTGATTCTCAACCACTCTGTTATTGACTTCTGGACGGACTTTTTTATTTCGGTACAATATTGGCTGATCGCCTTTCATGTACCGATACAAGTAATCAATCAATGTTCGGTTTCTATTATGTATGCCAATTGTATCTGATACTACTTTTACTACATTTTGTGGAGTGATTTGGTTAACGCCTGTGTAGGCTACTTTTCGCCCGAACTCACCTCGGCATAAATCTACAAAATTCATTGTATTTCTCACGAGCCGAACCATCCTTTCTGCAAAATAAAAAGCACTGGATATTTTAATCCAATGCTCTACTTTATATTTTACACATATTGGCGGTATCATTCAGTATACTTCGGTATCATCTTTCAAAACCTTTTATCTTTTTTACTTCTGCTATGGCTTTTAAATGTTTCTTTTTAATATGAATCTCTGAATAACCCATCTCGTCTGCAATGCGAACCAATGATTTGTACTCAACATAGTGCTTAAATAGTATGTTGTATAGCAACGGGTCTTCAACCTGTTCTATGGTTCGTACTATTTCTTGTTTTTTTTGTAAAAATTCGGATATCATTTTTGAAATCTCTTCTCGCAGATCAAATATCTTTGCAACCATATCTCCCATCGGATCACGTTTTACAGAAGTTTGCACCTTTTCTCCAACAGGAATTGCAGATACACTTGTGGAAAGAGAACTGAGCTGTTCTTCTTCGATAAGCTTGTTTTTGATTCTGTTATCATAATTTTCTATCTGTCGTAAATATTGAGTTGCAGTCATCATATTCTATCTCCTTCCCCACATAAAATTTTTGGTTGCTTTTACTTCTGCAAATCTTTTTCCAGCAAGTGTTATTGCAAGCTGTGTAACTCCATCTGCGGCGTCATCATGCTCATTATCGCCAATATATACAAAGGTCGTTAATTCATCCATAGCCTTTTGGTATTGCTTGCCTTGATATTTCGGAGCCAAAAATATGAAATTCTGCTTAACATCCCCGGAATACTGATTTATTTTTTCTTTTTTTGCTTGTTTTGAAGGTGCTTTTGTACTGGTCGTGCTGCAAGCGTATTTATGTTCTTTCAACCGTTCATTTACATAATAGGCATACATATCTCCACCATTATTTGCTTCAAAATTGATGGATTGAATATTATTACCCATGATTCTTCCAACAACTAATGGCAATGTTCCTTCTTTTGGTGCCGTGCTGAAAATCCAGTCATAAATATACACATCTCCATTTTCATATTCTGCGCCCACTGGCATTGATAAGCTATCACCACCACCCCACGCAACATCACAGGCAGAAACGTTTTTAACAAATCCTCCTTCTGGAAGAACGCCGTTATAATATCTCAATTCGTCAGCTGCAAACACAATTCCTTCACGTAAGAAGGGCTTTTGCTGATATTTGGCTTCCCATTCGTTAGCGTCTAACCTAGCTTTCATATCGACATAATATTTTGTTGAAAATCCAACGCCATACTCATAATCAAAATTCGATTTACCTTCATCATTCAAAGCTGGAATTTTTCTAAACCGATACATTGGATTATCGTGATTTAGCTTCTCGATTTTTCCGAGAGGGTCATATAAATTCCATCTAGTTCCAACCATAAGTTCCCTTGCGCCATCAATCTTACGGTCAACCATCTTATTCAGATATTCTTGATATGTATTTTCTAATCGGGTAGGACTTAATGAGTGTTGCCTATCTCTTACAAGGTCATCCACGTACAAATATCCATCAGAAGAAATATCAACGGCACCTGTCCAAGTACCTTCAATACCACGGCAAGTCATTGTTGCAAATCGGTCTGGCTTGTCCAGGTTTATTTCAAAATCATCAGCACTCTGTTTTTGAAGTTTCGACTGTGGGAAAATTTCACTGTAATTGTATTCCTGTGTATTAATGAGATTGAGAAGCTCTCCGTAAAATCCTTTTGCTAGTTTTCCAGAGTGACCGCCCATGGCACTATGGCTATTTGGTCTTTTCCCCATTATCCATGACATAAAAAAAATACACATAGTGGATTTCCCAACACGGCTTGGCAGTGATAAACCGTAAAACTCTATCTTTCTTTCTTCCAAATCCTGTAGGTCTTTGGCTACCACATGTAGTGTTTTTTTTCGTGGAATATAAAATTTCTTGCTGTCTGGTCTGTTTTTTTCCATATAAAGCAAGTAACTTTCAAATAAATGTGGTGCTTCCAGTAACAAATACTGCCAGTAGATATCGTCAAAGTCACCACTACCAGTTAATGCAGCACACTTCTCCGCTATGTTATGTGAGTATTGACTTACTTTCATAGCCATTTTCCGTGCTTCTTGGTTCTTGTTGAAAGGAAGGTCAATATTCATATTTAAGAGCAAATCAAGGCAATCTTTTTGGTTCTGATAGATTGTCATGTCACTACTGATAATTTGATTCAGCACTGCCCGATACCATTCAAGCGAGCCTTCTGTAATTTTTCCCATAAAAATAGAGCCAGACCTCCTTTCTTTTAGGCTTTAGTCTGGCTCTCATGTGGCTCTCTTGACTGTCTTATTTATTATTTAGTATTCCCATCAGCTGTCATGTCTCTTGTATCTACGATGGTAGAAGTGTTACTTCCTTGAATTTTTGGTACTTCACCATTCCATTTATCAATCTTCTGTTTTTCAATCAGCTCTGGGGTAAGAGATTCTGCGATTTTTCTATTTGCTTCTGCTTCAGCTTCTGCTTTAATCTTAATTGCTTCTGCTTTTCCTTCTGCATCAATCTTTGCCTGTTCCGCTTGGATAGATGCTTTCTCCTTTTCCTGTTCGGCAGCAATCAGTGCAACTTCTTTATCTTTATCAGCTTGTACTTTTGCTGTTTTAGCTTCAATGTTAGCAAGTTCAAGCTCCTGTTGAGCGTTCACTTTCTTCTGAATTGCAGCCTGTGTTTCATCATCGGTGGAAATAGAAGTAAAGTTTACTGTATCAATAATAATTCCGTATGGCTCAAACTTCTGTTATAGCATTTCTGCCAATGTGGTTCAATAATTTACCTAGTGGTTGAAATAATTTGTAAAGCAGGAACCATACTACTGCCGCTCCACATATCACTAGAAATATAAATACTGGATTCATTCAATCACCTAACTTTCTACAAATTTCAATAAAATCTGGCTTGCTAAGTTCTTTCAGCTTGTCAGCATATTTTGGAAATTCATGTGTATATATCGGATGACCTAAAAGTTTTTCTGCGTATTCGTATGCAAATTTTCGGTCATCCCCTGTAAGCATACAAATTCCTGTATAGGTTTCAATTACTACGGCTTCTTGTTTTGTCATACATATCCTTTCTTGATAAAATCACCTTTTTAATTCCGTAAAAATATTTTCAATTACTTTCCACTCTGCGAATACTGCCATAAACAGTAATGGTACTGCAGAAAATCCACAATGATTTTCAATCATCATTTGAATTGTGGCTATCAAATAATCTGCTACCCATTTGAATATTATGAAATTCGCAATTATCCAAAATATTTTTCTGATTTTGTTCATTTGGTCACGCTTTCTTGACTGGCCATTCAAAGCCAAAATCTGAACGTTTGATTTTGCATTGTGGACTTCCGTCCTTCCAGAAAACTAATCCCTCTATCTTGTGTTCGGAAAGATATTTCTTGATTCCATCAAATGTTCGTTCGACTTCAACGATTTCTTTGCCATGCTTGATTAATTTATTGGATGTGAAATTGTATGGATTATTTTGAAAGCATCTACCAACTGCTTCATATGTGCCATCTGATAATTTCATCCCATAGTTTTCAAGCATTACCGTCATTTCATATGCCGTAATAAACCACTTATCAGCCGGATTATTCTCATCAATCTTTACCCATCCCGGCCAATGACCTGTAATGGAATCTGGTTCACAACAAGGAATAAATCCCTCTGGTGGTATTTTACCTTTCTTACAGTCGTATCGTTTATAATATTTTCCGTCAATTACTGCACAGCAAGAACCATCATATTTAACTGTTGCAATTCCTTCTCCTTCAAGTACCCATTCCATACCTGGATGCACTTTTGGAAGAACCTTTACAACCTTGTGGTCTTTGAATTCTCGCTCAAATAATGTTGGTATCTTTTTCATTTGCTCACCATCTTTCTTTTTGATTTCAAGTATTTTCTGTATTTGCGACTGTATTTACGAAGAATTAAATCGAGCATAATGCTATTTGTCTGTTCTACGTTTTCTGACATAGTTGTGAGATATGGATAATCTTCTCTATCATCTACTAATGTCTTGAAGATCAAGTCTAAAGCAAACTGAGCACTGACAGGTGGGTCGCACAGTTCAAAGTCTTTATCCTTGTACCACTCATCAATCTTCTTTTGGAATCCATCAAAGGATATTTCTTCGTTCCATATCATACATTCACCTCAAATTCTTTCTTGCAATTACTGCCCTTGCATTTCAACTTCAAGTGTTGAATCTTTGTATCTGGGCTAATCAGAAGAGCTTTCTTCTGGCAAAAAGGACAACAGGCGTATTTCGTTCCGTTAATATTTCGTATCAATGCCTGTCCATTCCATGGTTCTGGTGGGTTCATGTATTCAGAAAAATCTATTCCTTCGGATTCCAATGCTGATTTAATGCTCATTAAAAATCTCCTTAAATTTCTTCCTATTAAAACCATTGTCTTGGTTTCCCCAATACGGATATTGCTCTAAGCATTTTCTCATATAATCGCATGGATGTGCTTTTGCAAAGTCAACAATTTCTTTGGCAGGTGCCTGTTGTACTTGTGTCTTCCATTCTGGACAACCTTTTGTTTTTTCTTGATCCATTAATTTTCCTCCGTTTCGGAATGCCATGCTTTTTTCGGAAATTATTCTGGTTTATTCGATTTGGGGCAACTAGTGTCCAAAATAGTTCATTACTTAATTTACATTCAAGTTCAATACTTAACGGCTTGCCTATGCTACAAAGTGTGCCATCCTCATTTTTGTGAAGAATACCACCTTCGATAACAACGCCATCCGAAATTGAAATCTCTGGTATTGTTTCAATAACTTTTCCATTACATGTAAAGAAATGCTTTAATTCTTCCTTTTCACCCATATCAGCACATTCCTTTGTTTTTCCGTAAATTAGCGTATCGGTCAACCAATGTGTCAACAGTAACAGTTAACTCGTTGATTCTAATACAGTCATCCTGGTGGCGTTGTTCATACCATTCTATAGATGGATGACCAGTATCTACATTTTCAATTCCATCAATCGGAATCTTCCAGTTATCATTTTCAAGAAGCTTTTGGTTAAGTGTCTCCGATAAAGCTTTATAGTCCAGGATTATATGCTGTTTTTTCTCGCATTCATCAGCCAAACGAACAACTTCATTTTTCAACTGTTCTTCTGTCCAGTTTGCCATATCCTCAAATTTCATATTTACCACCTCTGTCTTCGAAAATTGTCTCTTCCAAGCATAAATTTTTCGGCTGAAAAATTATCCTCTACATCAATATGTGCTTCACGGTCTTGCACCTCATATCCGTTTGGTGTTAATTCAAGTTTTGCAGTATATTCAGCGCCGCAATTGGTGCATTGCCATGTCACATTTAAAAAGAGTCCTTTTTCTATAAAAGTGTTTGTGAAATCGGCATTTTCACATTTCAATATTCCACCGCAAACAGGGCAATTGCGTTTATCAAGTAAATTTAGCATTCAAATTCCCTCCTCTCCCTGTGCTTCATCTGACAGGCAATCATTTTAGCTATGTTTTCACGTTCCTGTTTTATTCCATGTCCCTGCCGGAACAATTCACATTCCAGAATCTGTCCACATTTGGAACATTCGTCTTTTATTTCTTTACCACATACTTCAATCATTTTCATCACCACAGTAAATCAATAAGTAATTTGCAATTTTTCTAAGATCATTTTTCCCATACAGACGAATTCCATCTTGCAATCCTCTGTCAATCAGCCAATCAGCTAACTTTATTGGTTGTGTAGGTGGCTCATCTTGGGATTTTTCTATCTTAAAATCATCGATTAAACCACCTCTATTTATAAGGTCAGAAAGTTCGCTCATCGGTACTATGTCTCCTTGTTTTCCATCTTGTTTTCCCGCCCAAAACTCGCAACAACACCCTGGCTCAGTAAAGTCTGCACAATATTCACTATCGCCATTGAAGCAAACTCATGTGAAGTCATCATGTCTTCTGCAATTCTTACAACTTTTTTCGTTCATAAATTACCTCGATTTAGAAAAATCCAGTGTGCCGACTTGAACGGCATAAATCTCCCAACGAGAAACACTGGAACTTTAGGGGGGAAATGCAACTTCTGGCAAATTGCCATTGCCAGATAGAAACAACAGGAATCGAACCTGTGTCACATGATATTGAGTATCATTGCTCTACCACTGAGCTATGTTTCTTTTTTCATCATAAAACGCTAAACTAGATGATTTTTTTAGAATCCCCGACTATCACTCCTCACGGGCATTGGTCTTATCTCTCTAAAAAGTTTTTGCACAAGATCGCTAGTGAGTTGCGTCTATATGCCTGCACGAATGCACACAAACGCATCCGCATTTATGTGCAAGAACTAACAATAGCTATGCTAAAGTAAGATATCCTATCTACACCTGGTAGATGGAATTGCAGGAGACGGATTCGAACCGCCGCTTTCATGGATATGAGCCATGCGAGATTCCGCTTCTCTATCCTGCCGGAACCCGGAAGAACCGGGTTAGCAATAGGTTTATCGTGTTATGCTTTCCACTATCTACAAGTTTTAGTGCTGTAGATTCACTGGATATTTTTATGCGTCTTTGGACGGTATCTCTTGAAAACTCCTTTTATTAACGTGCGCTGCGTTAATATTTTTAACTCAGAGATATACCAGCCGGGAAATCAGATCCATTTAAGCTACGCCGTATCGCACCTAAATTTACCTAATCCACACGCTCAACCGGAAGTTTTTTCCACCCATATTACGGATGAATGGCATTTAGAAGAAATGGAAGCTCTAGGATTCGAACCCAGGACTTACGGCTTATGAGGCCGTTGCTCTTACCGCTGAACTAAGCTTCCTGAGATACCAGAAATAAGCCCGCCATAGATTTATTTCTGGCACTGTTGCAGTTCTTGACCACCAGCCGCAACAAAGGTTTTCTGAAACACTTTTGGATTTCAGAAAGTATTCCGGGACATTTGAAGCCCCTTTAATCAGCCCCGTTGGGCTAGAAGACCGAAGTAAAAAGTGTTTCAAAAAGAACACTTGCGGAATTAACAAAACCGCAAACTGGGCTAGCTGGATTCGAACCAGCGAATGCAGCAGTCAAAGTGCTGTGCCTTACCGCTTGGCGATAGCCCATCAACCCCGGCGCACCATTAAGACCGGGGAAGTCGTGATATATAAGTTCATATAATCAATATAATAAGTAATTAACATTTACGCTACTCTGGGTGCCTCGACTTGTCACTTTCATAGGCTTTCCCGAGCCTACATGGATTAAGTCGAAGCTGCGCTTTTATGAATTTAACCCTCTCGATTAACTCAATCGGGATAATTCCAATTGGAATCGGTAAATACATTTGTCACCTCGTGCAAATTAAGAAAATATTCAGTGCGAAACATATTTCTAAACAAATACAGAATAAAATCTGTATTACGCCTGTCTTTCCTTTTTCGTCCAATATTGCTAAAATACTGGCTAGAATCAGAACGAAAAATGCAAGATTTACAGCTGCTCCAATTACATTAAGTGCATTCATTTTCTTTTTCCTCCCCAATTAAGAAGTCCAGAATTTTTTCTGCAATCTCTTCCTCTGGCTCAAATGGCATTCCACAGTAATTGTAGGATTCTAAAGCAGATTTTAGGCTTGATTTGAAACCATTGTAAATTTCTCCATGCTGTAACAGTTCGTGTCTTAAAACACAAATTGCGTCAGTAATTGATTGAGAAGTAACACTGATTTGTGCCAAACACTCCATTTCGATGTCTGGAACAGCCGCCATTTCAAATTCAAATACCGGAATTTCGTCTACGGCTACATGAAAATCTATTGACCTCACTCTCGGAACTTTATTCCCATCAATAAAACATTTTGTTCCACGCAAATCATATGGGTTGGGGTTTGTGATCTTCACTATCGGCATCTTCGTACCCCTTTCTTTTAGTTTCACAGTAGAGAAGAAGGTGTTTCGCAATCTCTTCCAACTGTAGAATGTTGTATTTTGGAATTTCCCATGTTTTTTGTTCCAATAGTGGGGAAAGCGGAATACCTTCATTTGGTAGTTCGCAAGTTACTGTGGCATTGATAATCATGGACGCTACATCAATGGGGGATTTGGGAAGACTATCCTTGTTATCACTTATTGGTGCATCCGGCATGAATAACTTTTTCCATTCTCCTTTTTCCTTTGAAAATACTTCTCCGTTTTGTACTTTAAGTATGCCAGTAGCATCTCTTGGAATATACTCTTCTTTTTCACATGAACGAACATTATCCCCAATACTGTATAAAAAATAATTCATCATCCTTCTTCCACCTCCCCGAAATATTTCTTGTATAATTCAATACTGGTAGCGCTTAAAATTTCTTTTGCATATTCTTCGCTTGCGCAGCTTAAATCGTAATATACTTTTTTGTATTCAGATATCAAATTACCGTTTTCGTCAACTCTGCTTCCGCATGATTGTAAGTTACATAATGCTGTAAACCACCTTTTATTTTTGGTGATAAAAAGAGACCGTAATCCATATTGGCAATCACAAACAAGCGTAGCCGTTTCCGTGTTGTACAATCTGCCGTCTTGCAATATTGCCTTTGCATGAATTTCAATTTCGTTTTTGTATAGTGCTTCTGTTTCGGAAACACCTTTTTTATTTTTTGAGAAAAATTTAAGCACGGTTTTTCTCCTCCGACAGTCTCATCATCACCAGTGGCTTGTTTTGAAGCGTTGATTGTAGCAATAGCCCTTTAGAATCTCTCTCGACTGTGATTTTCAAGTAATCCGTATTTGTAAGAGCGCATGTTGCAAGTATTTTCTCCGCAATATCTGCCATCTGGGATTTCAAATCTCCAGAATTGCTTACCAGTCTAAAATCCATGTCTTTTCCTCCCGAAATATTCATCTACAGCTTGTCTCACAATATCCGATACACTCCTGTCCGTCCGGTTCTTCTCTTCCATGAGCCTTTTTTTCTGTTTTTCGGAAAATCGGATGCGGATGGATTCGGATTGAATTGGTTCTTTTCTTTCTGATTTTCCCATGTTCTGTCTCCTTTTCTATGAACATTGGCGCTTTATATACTCAATATCATTTGCGCCAGTGTCTTTGTAGTAGATGTTTTCTTTTCTCCCGTCTAGGTAAATTATTTCACCAACATATGAGCCATCAGAAAGCCCATCCACACTATTTGTAGCTGTTACGTCAACAATATTTCTGACACTTTTAATCCCAATAGACTGAATGTAGCGCTTAAAAACTGGAAGCCCAACTATTGTTGTTCTATTAGAATATCCAAGTAATTGTTGTGCTTTTCTGCATCCGATTTCTCCATTGATGTATTGATCGAATACATGAGCATTCTTTTCAATACTTGATTTTGAATGTCTTCCGCCACGGCTATTGTTTCTGTAATGGTTAATGTGTTGTCCCATATGAGCTGCTTTATGGCATTTACAGCATAAAGGAACAATATTACTCTTAACATCATTACCGCCTAATAAAAGCGGCACAATATGATGATATTCAATATCTTCTGTTGCGCCACAATTGCAACAGACAGTACCAATATTCTGTTTTTCTTCTTGACTCAACCATTTTCTCATATCATGCTCCGTTAAGTATTGCTTCTCTATGGTGAAAGAGGCTTTTTTTGTTTTCTCAGAAACTCGGGCAACTGACTACGCCCTGGATGGCTTTTATATATACCCCCTCCCGGGGCGTCCTGCTGAACCGTCCAGCGTCTTATATTATCAGAATATTCAGTCTGTTTGATAAACACTTGTTTTTTATATAGATGTCTTTAAAAATCTATACATCATGTACAAATATAATCGTCATTATTGTGCATATTGTACGATTCCATGCGTTTACTGCCTTTTGTCCGTCCATCATGTACATTTTTAGTACTTCTGTGTGCCCCTCAAGCTTTATAGCTCCGGCTTTTCCATCTCTGGAAGCTGTAAAGCGGCTTTGTGCTTCTCTGCGATCTGCTGCGCGGTCTGCTGTGGTACGCCATACTGTTGTGTAGCTTGCACCGGTGCAGTTTCTGCCATTCCGTAGGCGGCTTTTGCAACAAATATCAAATTCGCATTTGTTCCGGTTTGGTTATGCAGTCTATTAATTGCACAGTTTTTGCAAATATCAAACCATTTTTTAGCCGTGTCACCATGTGACGAGTTTGTTCTATACACTCCATTCATCCAGTCAGTAAACGTTGTACGATTAATCCCAACTAAAAAGCTAAATACTTCTAAAGTTGGTAATACATGATATTTACTGCATAATCTCACATAAGTATTAAACATTTTATCTAATAGCTCTATATTGTCATTACTTGGCTTTTGTATATGATCTGCAATATAAAAAATCATATCTACAAAGCTGTCTGATACTTCTTTCTTATAGTTTTCGTTATCTGGTGATATACATAATACAGTATTTATATATTCATCAGCATATATATTAATATTATCTAAATAGATATCTACATCTTGTACATTTACTGTATTATCTTTCACGTTATCGCCTCACTTTAACACGTTAATTTGCAAATAAAAAAAGAGAATGTCACCAGGTAAAGCTTATTCCCGGAAAACTTCCGGGTGTTCGGGTACATTCTCTAAAACTCAAAATAAAATATTCTGTTTTCTTTGTTGCTGATACCTTAACACAGTTTTTAATATCTTGTCAAATTTAATTTTGCATAAAATAAAACCATTTATTTTGTCAATAATTAATAAATTATAATTAGGGAATTGTATTATAATCTTTATTTATATTTATATCTTATATATTATTATACGGTACTGTATAGCATATCTTTTAATAAACTCTGGCCTTAGGAATCTATGGAGGGGTAAAAGATATATTATATAT
>ERZ1034917.67-NODE-67-length-99317-cov-11.427344_pt1 | contig 99317 bp, 93 predicted proteins | sample MGYA00520605_ERZ1034917 | MGnify/ENA primary metagenome ERZ1034917 (study PRJEB33766, sample SAMN09781784) | gut metagenome | biome: gut microbiome | host: Homo sapiens | place: Madagascar | study: EMG produced TPA metagenomics assembly of the PRJNA485056 data set... | reverse complement strand
TCGCAATTTTTTTTGAAAAACTAGATAGCAGGGAGGTAAAAGGCCAAAGTAAAGTCCGAAGCCTCACATGAGGCTTCGGCACTTATTTCCATCTCAACCGCCTGAATTCGTTCTCCAATCCACATCATGCAGTTGACGGCCATCGAGTTACCACATGCTTTATACCTCGGCGCATCCGGGCATTCCTCCTCGGATTTTCCTTTCCATGGAATCCTGGTATGGTTGTCGGGAAATCCCATGAGACGTTCCGTCTCAATGGGAAGCAGTCTCCGGACTGTGGCTTTGCAACCGATTTCCGGAGCCGAATAGGCCACTCCGTGAACATCTCCAGCGGTCTGTGTGTACATCACGCCATCCTCGGATACTCCCATCCCGGAACCGCCCGACCGCTCTTTCGGTTTCATTTTGTCTCCGTCAAGAGCGATGGCATCGATGATGACGGTTTCCGCATTCGTCCCGCCAGCCGTCACTGTTTTGCTGGTCTCGGCCTCGGTTACATACAACCCGCCGTTTGGGCGGTCTTTGCGGTGGCCGTTCGCATCGCAAAACGAGACGTTAAAGCACTCTTTCCTTGCGATTGCCGGAGTGATCTCGGTTCTCATGGTCGGAAACACATCCGTCCAGAAGCCTTGCTGAACTCCTCCCGCATCGTTTTTGATAAAACCGATGACCGCGCCGTCCGGTGACGGTTCGCCGTCTTCGCGTTGTGCTACATCGCACCTCTTTTGAGGCGCGGTCACCGGCTGATTTACTTCTTGTATGACCGGAAGATTGCCGCCACCAGTCCCCATTCTCGCTGTTATGGCTTGCGCCACATCCACCGTTTTTATCCGGGAATCCTGCGCGTGATTTTCATAGCAAAGATAGTTCTGCTGTTTCGCGCCCGGTTCCGCCACCAGCGTCCCCGCGATCTCTCCGTCGCCATTCATCAGACGGACTTCATCCCGGCTGTTCTGCTGAAAACAGACGGCTTTCCCGCCTTTATAGTCGGTAGAAATAAGTGTCGGGGATAATTCCCGGTCATGCGTGTCTATGTGCCGGATATCCATGCATTCAGCATCGTTCTCAACGATGCACTGCATTCTGCCTTTATCCGGCATAAACTGCTGGTCGCTGGTTCGCGTCAGTGTTCCGGCGTTTTCCGATCCGTCCCACCACTTTGCCGGATCAGTGCCTCTTTCAGCACCGGCGGCAGTTCCTTGCCTCTTCTCGCGGCGCGGCGGAGTATTCCCACCGCACATTTCACCGTCAAATAATACCTTGGCGGGATAACGCCAGTGACCAAGATATCCGATAAGGAAGAGACGCTTCCTTCGCTGCGGGATCGCCCGCGGAAATTGTTCCACTCTGGTAAATTGAGAATCAAGTATTCTCCACGATACGCCGAAATGTCCGGGTGCGTTGGTGACGATTCCGCATTTACGCCAACCTCCGTCCGGGACGGGCAGTTCCCATCCGCAGAGAAGAGAGACGAATCTTGCAAAATCCTCGCCGTTCCGGCTGGATAAAGCAGCGGGGACGTTTTCCCACACAACCCAGCGGACTCCAAGTTCAAAGCACAGTCGTACAAAGTCGAGAGCGAGAACGCTTCGTTTACCTTCGAATCCCAATCGCTTCCCGGCAATACTGAGATCCTGGCAGGGCGTTCCTCCCGCGAGGAGGTCAATTTCTCCGTCATAATCATCTTTCCTTATTAGTGTGAAATCTCCGAGGTTCGGGATCGTTCCACCGGAGGGGAGTTCGGCGATCTGCCTGATCCACGATTCCCGGAGTTTCCGGTCTTTTTCGTTGTCCGCCGCTGCCGGATCAAGCGGACGCAGCGGGCGCGTTGCCCCGAACCTGCGGCAGAGGACTCCGGCGGGGAACGGCTCCACCTCGGAGAAGAACACAGCTTTCCAGCCAAGGCTTCTCCAGGCAAGCGTTGCCGCCTCGACTCCGCTGCAAATGCTTCCGTAGTTCATTGAATATCTCCCGATGTGATGTTGTCATTTTCTTCACGCCGGGTATATATCCAAAAATCGGGAAAATATTCTCGCTTTTCAGAAAAAAAAGAGAGAAAAGTTGGAACGTCATTGCAACATGAGAAACTGCTGTGTTACCCAATAACCTGAGGATAAATGACTAAATGCTGATGTTCAGCTTTTTTTTCTGTTCGTTCCAGTCATCGGGCAATGCCACTCGCAATTGTTCCAAGGTGATGGAATCGGGCAATGTTCCTTCCAATGCAGCGTGAACAATATCCGGGGCAAGCAGTGTCAGTCGGATGACTCTTGCGACATATCCGTAGTCTTTCCCAATGGCATTTGCCAATTCCCGCACATTTGCAAAACTTCCGTCGTCGATAAGTTCCTGCCAGCGAAATGCTCTGGCAAGGCTTTGAATAATTGGATCATGCGGAGGAGCGACGACATCCGGGGCTACAATTCGCTTACGCCCCCCACACGAACGAAAAGCAAGCGGAATCAAGACCTTTACGTTTCCATTGGGCAACAGTGTAACCTCAGTCATTTTTCAATTTCTCCATCAGCGGTCGAATTCCGCTTGTTTTTATTTCAATTTCCAGTCTATCTTCCCATACGACAGCCTTTTCAACAAGAATTCGAATAAGACGGTTTTCTTCTCCCGGCGTGATTTCCGACCAGAAGGATTCCTGAAAAAAGTCGCGAATCTCTTGCAACTGAAGATTACTTTTTTCAGCAAAACGCGCAATCATTCCAGGTTCACTCAAAAGTCTTCTGATTTGCGTTCTCACAAGTTCTTCCACATCGCCAGCAGGAATCTGATGCACCGGACAATTTTGTTCGCTCGTTTTGGTTCCCTTGCTGCAAAGATAATAGAAATACTTCCGACCACCCTTTCGTGCGTAAGTTGGCATCATCGCTCCGCCGCAATGACCGCATCTCAGAATTCCTTTCAATGGGGCGAGTGTTTCCATGTTTGATGAATGATCCTGACAAGGATTGTTTTCGGCAAGGATCGCGCGGGTTCTGTTCCAAATTTCAAGGTCAACAATTCCTTCCTGCTCGCCTTCGCAGATGGTATCCTTATATTTGACTTCCCCAATATAAGTGTGGTTGTTCAGAATCCGATAGATATGCTGATTACACCACGATTTCCCCTGTTTAGTTTTTATTCCGTCGAGATTCAGTTCATGCGCAATCAACTTGGGAGATTGGATCTCAACAAACCGTTGAAAGATTCTTTGAACGGTTTTTGCTTCTTCCTGATTTACAATAAGTTTCTTATTGCATACCGTATATCCAAAGGGGACGCACCCGCCAACCCAAAGCCCCTTTTTTCTGCTGGCAGACATTTTATCGCGAACTCTTTCGGTAATCACCTCACGTTCATATTGAGCAAAAGTGATCAGGATGTTCAGCATCATGCGTCCGGCACTGGTGGCGGTATTAATTTCTTGCGTCACCGCGACAAACTGCACGCCCCATTCGTCGAATTTTTTTGTCAGATCTGCAAAGTCGCAAATGGAACGCGAAAGCCGGTCAATTTTATACACGACGATAATGTCCACCAACCCATTCTCGCAATCGTTCAACAATTTTTGAAGAGCGGGACGTTTCATGTTCCCTCCGCTGTATCCGCCGTCATCATATCGTTCCGGAAGGCAAATCCACCCATTGGCTTTTTGACTCAAAATGTAGGCTTCTCCGGCTTCTCGCTGAGCATCAAGACTGTTGAATTCCTGCTCGAGCCCATCTTCGACAGATTTTCGTGCATAAATCGCACATCGTTTTTTGATTATGTTGGTTGCTCTCATCATTTCACCCCGAAGAACTTCTTGCCGTTCCAGTGACTACCCGTAATCTTGTCGGCAATGGCGGAAAGCGAGCGATATTTCACTCCGTCGTATTCATATTGCCCGTCCTCATGAACAATTACTTCGTAGGTCTTTCCTTTCCAATCCCTCTGAAAACGAGTCCCTTTCACGATTTTACGAGCTTTCGTTTTTCCTGTCTGTAGATTTGCCAGAGGATCAGAATCGGCAATCTCCGAGAGTCTTGATTTGTCAGCCACAGACAGACCGCCAAAATACATTTCCTGTAATTTGTAGGCGATGCGTTTACGAAGGTTGCGGACATTCGTCTGGCTGCATTCAAAGCCATAAAGTTCCTGAAATTTATTTTCCAAGTCCGTGACGGTTGCGGTTTCATTGATTGCAAGCTGCCGCTTCAGAATGTCCTGTTTATTCATGTTGCAAGTCCTTTCGCTTCGGTCATATACAAGCATGGATTTTCCGACTTATCCAGTCGTTTCTCCTTGATTCTGCGAAGAACGGCGGCAACAAGATCAATTGCCTGCCGGATGTTCTCCGGAAGCTCTTTTTTATCCATTTGTTTTACTCCTGAGTTCGGAAAGTTTGAGTTTACCACCTGTCCGGATAGGTTCCGCGGAAGTGGTGACGGTTCCGCCGGTGCGTTTCTGTGAAAGACGCAGTCGAACTTTCGGCGCAGCGCGAACCGGAAGAAATTCCGGCATCGTCGCGCCCAGCATGGAGGCGCAGACCGCGCACCCGGCACAGCAGTCAAGCCAGTGGTTGTTGTGCGACTGCGGCTTGAGTTTCCATTCATCGACTGTGCGTCCGCGCCCCTGCGTTTTCACCCGGTACTCGGCGGTCAGATGCTCGGCGAGCAACTGGTGAACGCCGGGAATCCGTCCGTAGAGGGTGAGCGAGCCCTTGTCTGCCAGCGCGACGGCAAGTCGGGCATGGACAAAACTTTTCCAATAGTTCGAATCGTAAATCACATGCCGGATCGCGCGTTTCCCGGCGACGTTGGGCATCATCCAGTTGAAGCCGAGACGGTCGCCGGGCTGTTTGCGGTATTCGGTCATCGGTTTTGACGATGCACCGACGTACCGCCCGTGGCTCGGCAGGATGACTCCGGCGTGTGCCGACTGACGGCAGAACTGATAGACGATGTCTGTCGACTGGCCCCAGTTCGCGTCGACAAGAGCACGTTCGATTTTCAACATAGCCCCGTCCTCGCGCGTCCATTCCCGACCGAGGTAATCATCGGTCAACGAGGTCAACGCGGCGTACAGCGCCCCCTCGAAGCCCGCTGTGGGGAACATGCTTTGGATCGTCGGATTCGCGTCGGCAAGGCTGAACTCTCGCCGGTGCTGATCCGGCCATGCTCCGTAATCGATGACCGCCCCGGTGAAGTCATCCGACCACGCGATCACGACAAAAAACAGCAAGGCTTTCTGTATGTCGATGAACATGGTTATTTTGTCGCAGGCCAGCGGAATGCGGCCGCGCGGAAGCCCGTTCACCTTCGCACAAATCTCGTCGACCGAAAGCAAGGTGTCGTCCTGCGTATCCTCCGGAAGCGGATCGTTTTGGTATTCCGCCTGAAATGCGGCTTCATCCTGAAATTTCAGGTTCATGGCGTGTTGAAGTGCGCTGATTTCGTCGTGATTGAACCGCGCCTCCCAACTGACTTCCGCCCCGGCGTCCATCGCTTCCCGGTTGGCAAGGTAAAATTCAGTCGCCTTCTGAAAGTTGCCGTCTGTCCGCAACGACTCCGCCCGAAGTTCCGCATACTCGTCCCAGAGTTTCATGTTCGTCGGGAACTTGTAAACCATCTTGGTTTTCTCCCCGTTCCAATCCGGATGTGTGTTCCGGTTCAGGATAATGTCCGCCATGTCGCCCGGTCGGATGATTGTGCATGGCATGATTCCTGAAATTTTGAGTCCGGGTCCGGCCAAGCCCAGAATGTCGCCAGCCAGCACACGGACGCGCTTGCGGGTCTGCTCCAAAGAACCGGCGCTTTCCGAGGTCTGGGGATCGTCGATAATTACGAGGCTTGGACGCACACTGCGACCGTCTGAGCGCTTGTACTTCATTCCGCGCACCCGCCCGGTTATCCCGGCTACCCGGACGATGATTCCCGATGCCTTGCTTCCCTCGATTGTCGGCAGAACGATTTCGTTGCTGGTCCAGGTGATTCTCGTCCGTTCGCCGTGAAATAGCTGACCGGCGCACCGGTTCGAAATGCCCTCCAGTTGTGCGACGGGGTAACAAACCTCCGGAAAATCTTCGGAAAGATGCTCGTTTACTTCCAGTTCGGTTTTGATGCTGTCGAGCATTTCCAACGCGGCGGACTCCGTTGCGCCGATCAGCGTCACGAACTCGCGGTGACCGTAAAGCATCGCCCAAAGAGCGGCGGTTTCAGTCATCGTCGATTTACCCGACCCGCGCGGCATTGCCAGTGCGAAGAGTCCGCCGGAAAGCACAGCGGTTTCGATTTTCTCAATCGCTTTCAGGTGGTCGGGCGACCATTCGAGAGAATAGGTTTCCGGAAAATAACTCTCGCAGAACAGTCGGAAATTTCGGGCGCAGTCCGCTTTCCGCGGCGGATTCACAACCTCCGGAAGCGGCGCGATGTCACGTCCGGCGAGCGACTGTTCCGCCTGCCGGTTGCGTTCGGCGTCCCGGCGTTCGTCGTAGGTTCGGACGGCGGACGGTTCCTCCGGCGTGTGCTTCTGGTCGCACATCCATGCAATGTATTTCAGGAGATTGATATTGCGGGTGTTGTCCGTTGCCGCAATCCGGAAACCGACGCGGTTGAAATCGCGGTAAAGCCGCGCCTGAGCCAGCACAAATCCCTGTGCCGTCGAGTTCAGCAGACGGGCGACATCCACCACGCGCATGTTATTCGGATTGATTGACATCCTCGTCTCCTTTCGCCAGCCATGCGGCATATTCAATGAGGTTCACGGTTCCGTCCTGATTTTTCGGCGCACCCGCTTCGAAATCGGCGGCGAGCGTCTCGGCGGAAATCATCCGTGAACCGGCCTGTTTCAATAATCTCACCAGCAATTCAGGCGGTAATGCGGTGATTTTCAAGGAATTATCCATTATCTTGCCTTTATTTTAAGATTGCGACTGGCTATATGCCGATACCCATGGCCTTGTATGCACCAGCGAAGCGACTCCCCAAAAAGTTGCCACCCTTCGGATACGGGCCTCGGGTTCCGCTTCGCGGACTTCGGGTACTTTTCGGGGTCCCCAAGAGAGTGAAACGCCAACAACCTACAGGAGGTCAAGCATGTGCGACACAAGCAGCATCACAGTCGGAACCATCGTCGTGGTTAAAGTCGGACGCAATGAAATTGAGGTCGTTGTCACCGAGATCGGCGAGAACCGCTGGAAGGTCAAAAAAGTCGGAAGCGACCATGAGTTCGCCGTTTCCAAAATCGAGCGTGTTCTCGGTGAAACATCATTGGAGATGGAAGCTGAACCCAGCACACCGAATTCCGCTCCGGAATCCGGTCGCCCCGAAAAGAAACCCTCGCTCCTCGAAGCGGCGGCACAGATTCTCAAGCGGAGCCGGACTCCCCTCAACACGAAAGAAATTCTCGCAAAAGTGATTGAGTCCGGGTTGTGGACGCCGAACGGCGGAAAGACGCCGGAGCAGAGCCTCTACTCGGCGATCTTCCGCGAAATCAACACCAAAGAAAATTCCCGATTCCACAAGAGCTCGGAAAAGAAAGGCTCCTTCGAATACAATCGCTAAAGTCATTCCGCGACGACAGGGGTCAAAGCCTGCCAGTCGCACCCTTCGCCATGAACGAATTCCGCCCAGCGTTTGCGGATCACGTCCGCATACTTCGGGTCGAATTCCATCGAACGGTTGATGCGCCCGGTCTGTTCGCAGGCAATGAGTGTGCTTCCCGAACCTCCGAAGAGATCAAGAATCACCTCTCCGGACTTGCTGGAATTGAACATCGCCTTGCAGGCAAGCGCGGTCGGCTTCTGCGTCGGATGCACATATTCGCGGGTGTTGTCCCGCTTAATGTCCCATACCGTCGTCTGACAGCGGTCACCGAACCATTCGCAATTTTCCTCCTCATGGCAGCCATAAAAACACGGCTCGAATGCGTAGTGGTAATCGCTGTGTCCGAGGATCATACCCTTGTTCCACACCAGCACCTGTTTCGGGCGGAGATGCGCCTCGCGGATGGCGTTTTCAAACTGTACATGGTTGCTTGTCGCGTACCAGATGTAGAACGCCCGTTTCTCCCGGAGGTGCGCTTTCAGATTTTGAAACGCGGCCAGTAGGAATTCGGAAAGTTTGTCGCCGCGCAGGTCGTCGTTTTCAATGACTTCCCACTGGCGGCCGCCGGGGTTGTTGACCCCGCGATACGACACGCCGTAGGGAGGATCGGTGAAAACCATGTCGGCTTTTTCGCCAGCCATCAGTCGGGCGACGTCTTCCGCCTTAGTGGAATCTCCGCACATGAGCCGATGCTTGCCAAGCTGATAGATCACCCCCGGCTGACTGACCGGCTCTTCCGGGACATCCGGGACGGCGTCGGCGTCCGTCTCTCCCTCGGCAACCACATTTTCTTCGGAACTTCCGTTCAGCAGACGGTCAAGCTCGTCGGTGTCGAAACCGAGGAGCGACAGGTCAAAATCCTTCTCCTGCAATTCCTTGATCTCCACCGGCAGAAGGTCGTAGTTCCACTCGGCGATCTCACCTGTTTTATTGTCCGCGATCCGGTAAGCCTGCACTTGTTCTGGCGTGAGGTTGTCGGCGACATGGACGGGAACCACATCCAGTCCGAGCCGCTGGGCGGCCTTAAATCTTGTATGGCCGCAGATAATGACGTGGTCTTTGTCCACGACAATGGGCGAACGCCAGCCGAATTCCTTGATGGAATTGGCGACCGCCTCCACCGCCTCGTCATTGAACCTGGGATTCTTGTCGTAGGGGTAGATGTCCGCGAGTTTCATGTTTGTGATCTTCATTGATAATCCTTTCTTTAAGGTTTTATTGGTTTGAACTCCACAAAAACGCAAGTTTTTTGCGTGTCGTATTCCCAAAATCCTTATATTTTTCTTGAAAATCCTAAAAACAGTGCTATTTTAGGAGTAAACTCCAATAAAACACAAGTTAAAATGGAATATGAGGCGATATGACTTACATACCTCGCTATTTGGAATCCGATATAAAGAGTCGGATGTTCACCGGCAAGGCGATCATTGTTTACGGACCGCGGCAATGCGGGAAGACCACCATGATCCGCCACATTACCGATGAATGGGCAGACGATGTCCTTTGGTTGAACGGCGACAGCCCGGATGTCCGGGACGAACTTGATCGTGTTACCGTTGCCCGCTGGAAAATGATCCTTGGCAGAAAAAAAATCCTTGTGCTGGATGAAGCACAGCGCGTTTCAAACGTTGGGCTGGCCTTGAAACTGATCACGGATGAAATTCCTGAAATTCAAATCATTGCATCTGGGTCATCTTCTTTTGAGCTGGCAGACAAAGCATCCGAACCACTGACCGGACGAAAGTTTGAATATCGGCTTCTGCCGTTGTCGTTTTCTGAAATGGTTGCACAAAATGGACTTCTGACCGAAAAACAGTGCCGTGAACAAAGGCTTCTTTACGGTTCCTATCCGGATATCGTCACGCATCCGGAAGATTCCGGACGGCTCCTGAGTGAACTGGTTGGCAGTTATCTGTTCAAAGACATCTATGCGCTTGAAGGTCTCAAGAAAACGAAAATTCTTGACAATCTGGTAAAGGCTCTCTCCATGCAAATCGGCTCGGAAGTCAGCCTGAATGAGCTTGCCGGATTGACTGGGGCGGATCGGAAAACTGTCGAAAATTATATTGACCTGCTGGAAAAGACCTATGTGGTGTTTTCGCTTTCCGCCTACAGCAGCAATCTGCGTAATGAAATCAAGAAAGGCCGAAAAATCTATTTCTACGATCTCGGTATCCGCAATGCGGTAATGGGGAATTTCAGCCGCATCGAATCCCGAACCGACAAAGGCGGAATGTGGGAAAACTATCTCATTCTGGAACGCTTGAAAAACACCTTGAATCAGCCGTTTCAACCCCAACGTTTTTTTTGGAGAACCGCTGCGCCGCAAAGCAACGAAATTGATTATCTTGAGAAAACATCAGACGCACTAAGCGCATGGGAAATCAAGGCGAATCCAGCATCCAATGCAAAAATTCCGCAGTCATTTCGCAACGCTTATCCCAATGCAAGGACTGCGATCCTGACTCCGGACAATTATGACTCCTTTCTGTTGCCGGAATAATGCCTTACACAGCCCCGCTGTCGCGTCTTGCGGCAATGGGCATGGCAGTCCGGAATCGTTTCAAAGCCTCGAATTTGGGGCTTTATGCGCTAATTCGCGGCGTAATTTTTGGCATCGCAAATGCCTGCAATGCAACGGATAGGAAAATTTTATCACCGGCAAGCAAGTCTGCATATAATGCCGACTCCTTCCGCGCGCCCTCTCAAATATACCCACAGGGGGGAACCGTAGAGGCTCTCCGGCCTATTTCGAGGCTCGCCGCCTCATTTTCGACCCCTTCGGGGCATTCCCCCGTTTTCGGGGCTTCTGGGCGTTTTGGCGGGCTTTGACGGATGGTTCCGTCACTTCTTCCGTCATTTCGCGTCAGGGCAACGTCGGGGGCGTCCGCCCAAATGACGCGGTGAGTTGCTGAACGGGTTGAGCCTGCCGAGCTTTCGGGCGATCCGGTAGACCTGCCAGACGGGAATATCGTGTGCAAGAGCAACCTCTTGCGCTGGACAGCCGGATTGAATGGCAAGAAGAACATCCTCGTTGGGGGTAGCGGTCATCCTGTCTGACGGGATATACAGAAGCCCGTTCCAATGTTTTTTCACTTCGCGCAGAAGGTCGGGAGGCAGAACGGATTCCGCATTGGTATAGATGGGCATGACAAGCCTTCCGTTCGTCGGTTCATTCAGCCTCGAACTCGCCGCACCAGTCGTTGTCTTTCACGAGCGGCCACACGGCATCGTCGGGAATTGCCGGTTGAGTGTCAACAAGCCCGCACTGCGGGGCATGCCGACGGCAGAAATTGAGATTGTCGGAGCGATACGGGTCGCTGAATTTGCAATTTGAGCAGATTTGTGGTTCGGAGTCTTTGCTTTCACACATGGTGAAATCCTTTCTGAAATGTGGTTTTGCGGCGCGGAACAGAAAATTCAATTTTTCCGCGCCACATACATGCGTACAGAGTTTTAGGATAAGTGCGAGACCTGACCGGAATTTGTGAATTATCTCTGAAAAGAAAGAAAATATATATTTTATTACCTCATATTCTCTCTTCTTCTCTAAAAAGATATTTCACGAGATATTTCACAAGTTCGCAAAAATTATTGCGTTTTCTCCGGCAAAACAGTCCGCTGAAAACGGGACTTATCCATTATCCGGTGAGATCTATCTCCGCTGCAGTTGATACACCTTTGCAGGTTTGGTTTTCCGTTTGTCGATTTCAATGTCAATCGAGCCGTTTTCCCGAAGCGTATCAATGATTTTCTTGAATACGTCAAGGGATTCCCGCGATTTTCGAAGCAATGCGCTGTGTCCCATCGCGCCACCAGCCTCATCCAGAAAGCGCAGGACGCGCTGGCACTTTTCGTCAAAAACGTTCTCGTAAACGTAGGCATCGGCCATGTAAAGCATCCGCTGGGTCAGGTGATCAACGAATTTCCACGCCCATTTGACCGATTTCTCGGTGATGAGCGGGTTGTACACGTTGGAACTGATACCGTGAAGCATTGCCAGCTTGCAGATCTTCTCGTGAGCGCGAGCCCAAAGTGCCTTTGCCGCGCCCTCGTTTTTCGCCTCGAAGAAGCTGTAACGCCGGTCGCATTCCGCCTGAATCTCTTTCAATGCGGCGGTGGCTTCGGGCGTTTCCGTGATGATGAGGGGCTTCGGGTATTCGTTTCCGAGGTTGCCGGACACGTCCAGATTGACCAGATATTTTGCCGCTCGCAGAAGTGAATCCGCAGGCGCAATCGGCTGTGGATTTCCGGCTTCGCCGCGTTTGCCGGCCTCGACAATAATGCACCGGGCGACCAGTCCGTTTTCGAGAACGCGCCGGGAAAGCGACTCGTAGAAATACTGCGGAATCGCTGTGCCGAGCAGAACAAGGTTCGGATTGACGATGTGCGCGATTTCCTCTGAATTGCCATCCTTTCGTTTTACGGTCGCTTTTTTGCGGAGCGGATAGATCGTGTTCGCCGAGCCGTAGAATTTCAGGAGTTTCTCGTTGATGGATTCCGCGCGCGCATCCTTATTGTATTTCATGGTATTGAAAATACAGTCGAACTCGTCCGCCTGAAACAGCATGGAGGGGTGCATGAAAAGCGCGTCCTCCAAGCCCTCGCCGGAAGCGAACGCATCACCGATGCTTCCGGCAATGCCGGAATGAAAGGCAATATTGAAATTGACCTTGCGCGGGTGGTCTTTTCCTGTTCCAGAGTCAGCCAGCGCAATCAGATAGATGTTACTCCGGTTATCGCGCTTGTCTTGAACCTTGCGTCCGACGAGGAACGCCAGAAGAGCCATCGCACCGGTAAACGACAGGACGCGGTTCGGGTACGGCGCGGTGGTCATGGATAGATTCACCACATCGTCGATGAAGCCGGGAATGGAAAGCAGTTTATCCGGAATCGGTCCTGGATTCGGGAACAGCGTTTCCTCTTTTTCGGGCTTTTCCGGCTTCGGCTGGTTCTGTTTCAGAATTCCGTCGAGGTTCACGCCGGAATCCTCCGCCGGACGGTCGTAACATCCCGGTTCCTTGAGTTCGCGGAGAGCACGCCAGTCATGACCGGCACAGCCGTTGTGGTGGCATTTGAACGCAATCGCCCCGGATGGCTCCTGAATCAACACGGCGGACTTGTTCGTGTGGTCGCTGTTGAACGGGCAGACGGGGAAAATCCACTTTCGGCCGCCCTTCCAGTCTTGCTGCGAACCCAGTTCCGGGCAGTATTGCCGAATCCACGAATCCAGATCAAAGACCTGTGGTGTGTTTCCTGCCTCGATATCGATACTGTCTTTGACACTGTCCTTCGGCACAATATCAAGGAGCTTGTCCGCCGGGACTGCCACAATATCTTGTGGTACGGCGATGATTTTCGCCATTCGGTGCGGACGCGCTGGGATACTGTCGCCTTTGCAGTTCTGCGTGCCGGGCAGTCTCCAAATCCGTGCCGGGTTATGAACGGTGAGGTCGATTTTGACCGCATCGGACGAGGCTTTCGCCACTTCCGCAATCACACTCTGAATCAGTCCGCCGTCATTCGTCGGCAGGTCAACGCGGTACATGAGTTGAGCGCCGTTGCCGGAGTCCGTCACAACTGGAGCGGGCCAGCCGAGAGAGGTTAAGCCGTCGCGCACCTCGCGGGCTTTCGCCAGCGCGGCATCGTGTTCGGCATCGGAACTGGAAACTCCTGTCGGACGCACCGCGTCGCAGTCAATGAGGAGCCAGCGGCGGGCAAGAACATCCGAATCGGCGGTCGTCGGTGATTTTCCGGCGGGACGGATGCGGTTAACCGCGCGGGCCAGCAAATCGGGATTGACGGGGTTGACCGTCACATACACGCCCCGATAGGAAAGCAGTCGTTTCAACGCCTCCGGAACGGAATTGATGTGTGCAGAGTCGAAGTATCCGGACTCGACATGCTCGCGCCGGTAATCGGCGGTCACCGCGTCCAGCACCCGGACTTCAAACACATCTCCGGGGGAAAACCAGAGGTTCAACGCCCGGATAATTTCTTTTTCGTCAATCATTTGTTGCTCCCGGACGCCAGCACCAAAACCGTTCGGAGCGGTCCGTTTCTGCGGCATCCTTTATCCATAAAATACTGTTCCGTCATGGCATGATGCATCATGGTGACGAATCCCGTCAGCAGGTTTCTTGCTTCGGCGGTCGAACGCTCGTCCGCCTCGAATTTCGGAAATACCTCGGCTTTGAGCCAACGGTCAAGCAGCAGAGCCTTGCGTCCGGAGTTCGCTGAAAGCAGTTTTTCAACGTCGGAACGCGGAACCAGCCGGACGACCTGAAGCCCGCCGGGTGTGCGGATTCGCTCGTAAAGCGGAACGTTTTCGGTATATTTTGCCAGTTCGCGGTTCGGGTTGGAGAAGCCAAGGATATTGCAGATGTCGCGGATGACAAAATAGTTTTGATCCTTTATCGACACCACGCGTACAGGCATCTTCCGAAAGGTGAAAACGGATACGTCATTCATGATCTCCGGTCTCCTCAATGTTTTTCAGGAAGCGGATTGCCATCGCGGCGGTGTGCGTCGCCTCAATGATCATCTGCCGTTTCGTGCCTTTTTGCTCATCGCGGTTCAGACTCGCCTGCAGGAGTTCGCCCGATTCCTCGCTTACGATGGCCGCCTGATGAATCGGGTCGGTCGGCCAGTCGGGATGCAGTTTTTCGGCACGGTCGATCTCGGAAAAGATCTGCGCCAGTACGGTTTCAATCTTCATGGGCGGATTCCTTATTTTGATTTTCAAGGGATTCGGCGGCTTTCAGCAGAGTATCCATGTGCATCCGCGCCTCATTCTGAACAGCGGCGACCTTCCGCATGAACTCATCGCAGTCGGCAATAAACTTTTCAAAGCACTCGCGGTAATCCGATCCGGTTCCGTGCGGTGTCAGCAGAAGGTCGTAATTCGACAAAAAGAACTTCGGTTCGGAGTGTCCTTCCTGCGTTTTGGAGATATGCCAGCGGTTGTCGGAACTGACCAGCTCCTGGGAGAGATTCTGTTCGGTCACTTTCCAGTCGATTTTACTCATCATCATGCTCCTTCAATACATCAGCCACCAGACGCCAGCCGGACTGCCGGTAGCAGGTCTCGACATACCATTTGCCGTCGCGAAAGAGATACACATATTCCGCCCAGAACCGGTCGCTCGCCTTAGAACGCATTTCCTCGGCGTTAGCCCAGACGGTCGCCGGACGGAACGGTTCACCGCGATCACGGTGATATGCGATGCAGACACCATCAATAGGATTTTCGTAGTCGTGGTGTTCGTCCGGATTCGGTGCGAGACGTTCGCCAAGGGCGGACAGGAAGCCGAGCGCCAGCAGGGCTTCGGTGGATTCCCGCGTGTTGTAGTGGTCGATCAGAATACGGCCGGCCCCGGACGGATAGCCGTCGAAATGCAAATATGAACTGCGGACTTTTCCGTCCGCATCTTCTATGGAAATCAAGGCTCTTGTGGACATGGTAAATTTTTCCTTCTATGGTTTATCTGTTTCAGAACATAATCAATGCGGCAGTTCGGGCAGTCTGACCGGTCGCCGCAGAGTTCGCAGCGTTCCCGCAACACTTCGATAAGCAGTCTGTTCTCATTGAGTAGTTCGCGGATCTGCGTTTTTTCGCAAGGAATGGCATCCTGTGTCTTCCCATTGATGAAATCTTCGATGCGTTTCCATTCGATTTCGCAGAGCGCATTGCGGTCGTCGATGTACACGTCCGCGCCGATTTTCCGTGGATCGGTTCCCCATTCGGCGATCTGCTTTTCGCTGTGACAGTTTGCGCAGTCAGGGGTAAAACCATGATCGGCGAGCCAGAAAAGAGCGTCTTTCAACATTTCCCCTTCGCGGCACGTCCATAAAATGATTATGTGTCCGGCCTGCTGAAAACGCTTCAAGGCATCTATTGCTCCAGCGATTTCCCCGTGTATTTCCGGGAACGTCGTCCGGGCAATCGTGTTGTCAAAATCAACGGCGATTATCATGTGAAATCCCAAGTTTTTGCATATTGTCAAGTTTGCGATGACATATGCGGCAGAGCCAGTATATTCTTAATGGTTGAGAATAATCTGGGTGATGCATCTCAAGATTATCCGAACTATTACAAAAGTAGCAATACTCATCTTTTGTAAGTCTGCCATCTCGCAATGCATTGTCTGCCACAGTGCGGGCATAATACTTTTCTGGCTCCATTTCCTTCTGCCTTCGGTGAAAGTTTCTTCGCAATGTAATTCTTTCTGGTTGCTTGGTTCTGAGTCTGTCATATTCCCGATAAAAGTTCACTTTGCGTCTCCGATTTTGCTGAACATCCGCACAATTGCATTCTTTGCATTTATTTAAATGACCATCGGCCATGTTCGGGTGCGGATAAAATTCAGAGAGCGGAAGCATCCGTTTACATTTGAAGCAAATTTTTTCCATCATTCTCCTTCCTTAAAATGGAACCGAATCGTCGTATTCATCATGCTTCACACCAAGGTCGGCGGGGCTGTTGGTCGGCGGATTGAATTCGGAATTGATCTCCCGCGAATCGTCGCCGGGTTCCCGCATGACCGGACGCGGTTTCAAACGCCAGCCGGTAATCCGTTCAAAACGTTCCCCCGCGATCGTTTTAACGGTGATTGATTCGGGAGCCGCCAGAAGCCCCTCGTTGGCCAACGCTACGGCTTCGTGCGCGGTAGTTGGAATCGGACAGCCGAGAGCGGCCCGTTCCCGCCACCACTTTTCAAATTTGCCGCGAGCGTACCCGGTATGCTCCGGACAGACCCATTCCGATTTGAAGTCGTTGAATCCGATCCGGTAATCAACGCGCATGGTTCGCGGCGTTCCGGGTTCCGCATAACGCTTTTCATGGACGACGTAAAAGGTGTCCAGTACCTCGTAATCGGTGTGTTCCTCCTGACCGGAAATGATTCCGGCGGTCGAAGCGTTCCGGGAAAGTTTGTCGTTACCCTCCGGCGGAGGAAATTCGTATCCGCATTCCGGACACTTCGCATACCCGGCGTGAATGAGAGCCAAACATTTTGGACACTTTTTCGCCGGTGCGTCGCCGCCTTTACCTGCACCGGGGTCCTTGATATTGATCATGTCGACAGGGCCATGTCGAAGCACATTCCCGCCGTAATCCAGCACGAGACAATTCGTCTTTCCCGTTGTCGGACTGAGCCGGGTTCCGCGCCCCACCATCTGCACATATAACCCGGCGGAATTTGTGGGGCGAAGCAACACTACGCAATCCGTATTGGGGGCATCAAAGCCGGTAGTCAAGACATTCACATTCGCCAGAAACTTGAGCGGAGGCTTCGGCGTACCGAACAGGTCGGCAGGGACAAAATCGCCTTTGAATCGGCTGATAATCTCCGCCCGCTCGCCGGATGAGGTTTCACCGGTTACCATTGCGCATTCCATTCCCGACAGGGCGGTAATTTTTTCCGCCACATGCTTGCAATGATCGACGCTGGAGGTAAAAATCAGCACCGCTTTCCGGTCGCGGGTCAAATCCACGATTTCCCGGCAGGCGGATGAAACCAGTTCATCCGTGTCCATCGCGGATGCGACTTCGTCGTTGATAAATTCACCGCCGCGCACATGCAGACCATCAAGTTTTGCTTCGGCACGACCGGCGCGTGAAACCAGCGGCGACAGATAGCCCTGCTGGATCATCTCCTTGAGTCCGACCTCATAGCAAATTTCGTTGAGCAAGTTTTCCGGCTGGCAGATGAGACCGCCCTTAAGCCGGTAAGGCGTCGCGGTGAGCCCGATCAAACGAACGTGCGGATTGATGACCGCCATGTCTTTCATGAACGAGCGGTACATTCCTTCGCCGTCCTCCGCTTTGCTGCTCGGCGGCGGCAGAAGGTGTGCTTCATCAATCAGAACGAGATCAAACGCGCCGAGGTCGCAGGCTTTGTCATACACGGACTGGATTCCGGCGACGATCACCTGTTCCAAGGTGTCGCGGGATTTCAGCCCTGCGGAGAAAATGCCGATTTTCAGTTCCGGGCAGAGTGCACGGATTTTCCCGGCGTTCTGTTCCAGCAACTCTTTGACGTGCGCCAAAATGAGAACACGTCCATTCCAGTTTTTGACGGCGTCCGAAACGATTTTTGCGATTACAATCGATTTACCGGTATTGTGATGGACCATAAAGTTTCCGTCCACATACAAATGGTCTCCATCCAGTTCAAAACCGAAAAAATCATCTTCCGGTAACTCTTCCACGGAAAATCCCGTTCGGAGTACATTTTTCTTTTGCAGGCGAATATTGAACACATGACGCTTTCTGCGGCACGGAATCGGCGAAAGATCGCCGGAAATATGCACCCGGTAGTACCAGCCGCCTGTGCCGGTCTGACAGGCGCAATATTTCTCATGACAGTTTGCCATGAGCCCAAGACTTCGTGCAAGAAACACAATGTCTCCGGCAAGTTCTTGTGACTGTGTGGTAATTTCCAAACAATGACCGTCAAAGAATCCGTCACTGTCCAGCAATCCTGCCAGCAATTGCAACCGGTCGGAGCGGGATGCGGTCAAAAACTCTCTCGGAATGAACTTGTTGTGAGCGCAATGTCCGCGCAAACCGAGCTGATGCAGCATTTCAAAAAGGGGATTTCTCTCTCCTTTTGCAACCGATGCAAAATACGTTGGAACATCACAGTCGTTTTCGCTGACGCGAACTGAACATCCGAGGCTTTCAGCATATCGGCTGAATTCATCGCCCAATTCTTCATCAACACTCGTTAACCCGATGGCATGTGTCATTGTTCCATCGCCGAGGAGCAAGCCCAGAATATGCGGCGGTATCGGTAGATTCTGCGGGATGGCAAACTCCACCGGGACGCGATAGAGTTTCCGCAGATGCCGCCATGATTTTGACTTTGTCAGATATTCCCGGACGGTGATGTTCGTGATTTCGCCGCCCTTTTGGTAATAAGGGAAATCTCCTTTCCCCTCGCTCGTACTGACCAGAGACAGAATGTGATTCATATTCACCACAAATGACTCACCCTTTATCGGCGTGATTCTTGCCATCGCTTCATGACCGCGAGCCAATGCAAGCACATGGCGCGGAGTCGAGTCCGCACCCATGATGATATCGCCAACGACAATGTCCTGAACTTTTTTGACGCTTCCGTCATACATCAAAATGGGGTGATCTTTCGCGTGACAGCCTGTAGGCAGAACCACGCACGGATTGTTGTCCTTGCTGCGGAGATGTTCGTATACGGCATCAACCGCAGCCTGTTGATAGGGCCGCAAAATCAATTATAATCTCCTTTTTTCTTGTTTTTGTATTGACATTGCAGTATAATGCGTTATGTTATGTTAAAAACATAACACATGGAGGTTGCTATGAATGCTGCAAATCTGAGTATTCGAGTCGACGCCACGCTGAAAAAGGACGTGGAAAGCTGCTTGGACGAAATGGGCATGAACATGTCCACTGCCATCAACATTTATTTGAAACAGATCGCCAAACTTCGGGCTATCCCTTTCCCGATCACTGCCGATCCACGTCCGAACAAAGCGACTCTTGCCGCCATTGCTGAGGGCGAGCGCATTGCGCATGACCCGACGGTCAAGGGGTATCGTGATATGGATAGTCTCCGCGAGGCTCTGGAATCATGAAGTATGAGGTAAAGTTCACTTCACGATTCAAGAAAGATTTGAAAAGCATCCAAAAGCCGAATTCAACGATGAAACGCTTTTGGGACGCCATTGAAATGCTCGCGAACGGGATGCCGCTTCCGGACGAGTTTGACGATCACAAACTCGTTGGAAATTTTATCGGCGTCCGCGAGTGCCACATCCGTCCAGATTGGCTGCTCATTTACAAAGTCTAGGATAATGTCCTTGTGCTTGAATTGTTACGCACGGGCTCTCACAGCAAGTTGTTCTGAGCCGCCGTTCCGGATTCCGACCTTTTTCATGTCCATCGCCAGTTTGAGTTTTATCGCTTCCAGCCGGGGGCGGTTCAGATGGAGTTCCTTACGGACTTCCGCATCGGTATAGTTGTGCATGTAGAGATAGCAGACCAGCCGTTCGGTGTCGTCCGAGATCGTTTTTACAAACTCCTGGACGATCTGGCATCGGCGTCCGCCGTTCTGTCTTCGTTCTTCCATTCACATATCCTTATATATGCCATCCCGTCGGGCGGCATGGGTTCGCGTTTGATGACGGTCAGTTTGCAGATTTGACTGTCATCGTCGTAAAGGCCTCCGTGCGTGAACGTGTCCAGCAGACATTTCAGGGAATTGTCCACGTCCCGGCGGCGGTTGTCCGGCGGGTAGAGCTCAATCAGAAGTTCCACCGGACCGGAAAACTTCGCCACACGGTCGGTTGTGAAACGGGCGACCACATTTTCCCGATAACGCCGTCCATCGCGGCTGATCAGCACACGCGGGCCGACGTGCCGGTAATAGTGGTTCACACTGGGAGGCCACGGCAGTTCAAATTCCGCCGTCATTTGTTCCCAAATTGAAACAGGAAGGGACTGTTCGCGGGAACAACGCCGGAGGGAGTTTTTCCGTCCCAACGTTTCGCAGATTCCAACCGCGCCTCGGCTTCCATCTGCCGGATTTTGAGTTCGATCATCTTGGTCTGTGCTTCAGCGGCTTTTGCGAACTCCTCCGCTTTCGCCCGCTCGTTCTGCGCGATACTCAAATCCTTTTCGTTGATAATCTTCTGTGCTTCCCGCTCCTGCTCCGCCTGTTTGACGCGCGTCTCATTCACGAAAACCGCATCAATGGTTTTCTGTACTTCCGCGTTATCGTAACTCATCCCGTCCGCGATGCCGACCGAGGAAATCGTAATGCCGTACTGTGCGAAATGGGCGGTCAGTTCTTTTGACAGACCGAGAACGATGTCTTTCTTTTCCTGCTGGCATTTGGAGAGATTGCGGCTACCGAATTCACGCGCCAACACATTCTGAATAAAGCCCTTGACGTTCTTGTTCATAACATCCGAAAGGGAATTGCCGGGGTAATAGTAGAGGAATTTCGCAGCGTCCTCCTCCTTGATCATGCCAGTGCAGTTGACTCCGGCGGTAAAGCCGACGCTGTCCAGTGATTCGACCATGATTCCGTTCTTTTCCAGCCACTGGCACGTCACCGGGGCGCGGTCAACGACGATCACGCGGGCAAGCGGAATCCATTCGTAATCGAACCATGCCCGTCCCAGCGAACGTTTGCGGAGCGGAATGATAATGCGTTTCGTCGCAACCTTCGCTTTTTCAAGGTATTCGATGGACATGAACTGAGCCTGTTTTGCCTTGGTGTCGCCCTCCAGCGGAACCACAAAGGCGGTCTCGTTGTTCTTGACCTCGACGGCATGTTCCGCAGGATACGGGCCGCATCCGGTCAAGGCAGTGCAGACGGCAACGGCGGCGAACAGGGAAAAGAGAATGAACTTAATGTGTTTCATGAGAGGATCTTTCGTTGACAGTTTTAATGATTCGTGCGATCAGCCATCCGATACAGAACCAGACGGCCAGATTGAAAATTGTGGAAATAGATTCGAGTCCGACGATGTACAGCATCCCGGCGGGCAGAGTCCCATTGACCTGCTCCGCAAAGGTATCGGTTCCAACGAGGTACGGTGCAAGACGCGCCGTGAGCCTCGCCAGAACAATCATCGCCGCCAACAGAAGCACGGGAGCGGCGAAACGTCGCATTATTTGCCCCTTGCCCACGGCGGAGCGGCGTTCGGAGACTGCGGAGCCGGGGTGGTCTGCGTCGCGCCGGAGAGCGCCACTTTCGGGGCGAAACCGCGAATCTCGTTGACGATTTCGTCGTCCTGATTCTTGCGACAGCGGACTGTGATGGTGAGCGGCAGATTGTGGAGTTCCACGGAATCGCGAGGCTGGATCACGTTGACGGCGCGGCAGATCGCGGAAAGGTCGGCACGGGCCATGCGGACGGCTTCGCTGTTCGCGTTTTCAAGATTCAGACGCGCCCAGAGTTTGCGGCTCTTGTAATCCCCCTCGATAATCTCGAATTCGAGTTGAAGATATTTGCCCGTTCCGGATTTGGTGTCTTTCATCTCGGAATCGGTGATGACAGCCTGATATTTTCCCGCCGGAATGGCGTCGAATCCGATGCTCGGTTCGACCTCGTTCGCATTAAAATTGAGTGTGGACATGGTGTGTTTCCTTTGTTTTTACGCCAAGCAGAGAGCGTGATGGTTGAATGCGGTTCTGACTTTCGGCGGCTTCGGACGCGGCTCGCTGATCGCGACCGCCGGAGCGCCTGGACACTGAATGTGTTCGTGATATTCGACGGGTGAATACTCGTCCCGGACGGCGCGGTAACGTTCGCCGGGACGGATCATCTGCCCGCAGAGATCACACGCCATCGGACGATACGCCGTCCGGATTTTTTCGTGCATGTTTTTTCACCTCATAGACTTTGCGTTCTTTGAATTCTTCCTGTTTTCCCTTGTTCCAGTTGCTGACCGGGCGAAAATACCCGCAGACGCGACTGAACACCTCACAGATTGCGCCACATTTGCTCACTTGTTCCTCCCCAAAAAGTTGCCACCCTTCGCTCACGGAGCTCGGGTCCCCGGCTCCGCCGGGGCTCCGGGTACTTTTCGGGGGCCCCGCTCTCCGTCATTCCGTTCCAGTAGGTACTCATGACTGCGAGATAGGTTGAGATATTTTGCTGTAGGCGTCGATGAAAGCCTGCCACGAAAGCGGAATCTCGGCGGGCAGACCGTAGCGGTTTTTCGCAATGCAGGCTGGACTGCCGACCGTGCGGATGATGCGCTCCCCGCCGTCCGAGCCAATGGGCGCGGCGATGGCGCGGTCGTTTTCTTTCGTCACCCGGAACTTTTTGTTTGCGAAAAGCACCGCATCGACCCATTCTGCGATCAACGACGCCGCATGCTTGTGAAGCCGGGGTGTGTAACGATCATAAGCGGCGTTTTCTGGATCTTCGAAACGCTCCACCTTGGCGTGTGCAACCAGAATCACCATCATTCCGCGTTTATCCCGGAGTTCCTGAAGCAGATTGATGACCTTGCGCCAGTGGGTAAGCGCGTGGGTGTAGCCCCTGCCGTAACCGCCATCCGCCTTTTCGATGTTCCGGACGCCGTATTCGCGGCAGACCTCGTCAAAGATCAGCCGTTCCAGCCAATCGGCGGAATCAACCACCACGGTCTGAAAATCATGCTGTTCATCCCTGAGCGCGGTCAGTTCCGCCAGCACTTCCGCGAGGCTGTGCGCCAGAGGGAACTTCTTGCAGTTGATTTCTCCCAGACCGTCCTCGGTCTGAACGAAAATCGCTCCCGGCGCGGATGCTCCGAACGTGCTATTGTGTGTTACGATGAAATCATCGGTAACGTAGAGTGAATCCAGCGCGTCAATGACAATGCACTGACATGCTTTCCTGCCGACGAATTCGACGTTTCGAATCGTATGGCGAATCATCCATTCCGGGAATTTCCATTTTGCCATGTGCTTGGCTGATGCTACCGGCACGATTCCATTGGTGAAGGATGCATAAATCCGGTGAGACGGTTTCGTATCATGCTTCTCTCCGTTTTTGCGGTAATGCGCCGGGCGCACTTCCATTGTCGCCGAACCGCCAAGCGAACGGACGAGAAACAGAATGTCCTTTGCCATTTGGGGACTTACGGTTGAAATTTCGACCGCGCCGGGACGAACCACATATCCATCGCCATCGCAAAGACCGCGAAGCAGTTCCTGTCTATCTTCCACGGATGCCATGAGATATTGGCTCGGAATGAATTTCGTATCGCTGATTTTGTCCTCAAGTCCAAGCGACGCCAGTCCTTTTCTGAATTCACTGGGCGCACTTCCATACTGACGTTTACGGATGCGAATGCTCCTTTCGGCGGCACTGGTGGTGTCGGATTCCGGAACGCTATCGGCTATCCGTTTGAGAATATCCGGTTCCGGATTTGAAATGATTGCAGAGCTGCCGCAGTTGCCCTCCGCAAGATATACGCCCAGCAGCCATGGCGAGATCGGCAATTCCGCTGAGGTTTCAAATTCCGCAGGAGCAACGCGCGGAACTCCGTGATTGAAATGAGTTCCATAACGCAGCGTATGACGGATTGTATTCATGTTTCTCACCGCGCCGGGCTGGGCGTGGTCGCGTTCACTGCGTGTTTGCGTGAACCAGAGATGTTCATCCGTGCATTCCGTTTGCGAGCCGTCGCGGAACGTGACGCGGAAGACTTCCTTCTCCCCTTGCGGAAAGACGGCCAAAACCTTATGCGCCTTGCCATCCGCTCCGATGACACGGTCGCCGACATGGATGGCTCCCATTTCGACAAATCCTGTCGGCGTCAAAACTTGTGCGTCAAGCGGCTGTGCTTTGCCTACCCCTTCTGAACCGTAAATCATGATGCGAGGCGGCTTGCTTTCCCGCCCGGACTGAATGTTTTCCAGCATTCCCATTGTGTGTATTCCTTTATGTTAGAGGGTGTCGATGATGCGGATGTCTTCGTAACCTGTCGGCCAGACGCCAGTCGTGCAGCAGGCGCGGAAGCGTTCCAGTGCCGCTTTGTTGGAAAGTTCGGCGAGGTCAAGCACCTCGTCAGTCAGTTTCCATACTCCGGCGGAAAACGGCTCGTTTTTCTCAACCGCAATGATGTGAACTGGAGCGGTAATTCCCGTCGCCTTGCGAATGACAGCCCGGTAAAACGCCAGCTGGTGGATGTATCCGTAACGGCGGCAGTCGGACTCAAACCATTTCAGACTGTCGCAGGTTTTGAGATCGACCAGACCGAGCGACGGGTTGAACCAGTCCATGCGGATCTGGCACGGAACGCCGCAGCATTCGGCGCGGATCACGCCCTCCGCTTCGCCGTTGGCCAGCAGTTCAGAAGCGACCGGATGGAGCCAGACCCCGGTTTGAAGTTTCAGAATGAAGTTGTAATCCTTGCCGGAAACGACCTCCCTATCCTGCGTCGCCGCCCATTCGGCAAACGCCTTGGTCTTGGAGCCGTAGGATTCTCCGGTGCGGGGATTGATCGGCCCGTCCGAAACCACATACTCGTGATCAAAAGCGTTGCGTCCTTCCAAAATCAGGCAGTGCGCGGCGCGTCCCATGATGAAAGCGGCGGATTCGGTTTCCTCGATCTTGCCGGTGACTTTCTTGCGGTAGAGAGCCGGGGATTCCCGGAAGTCGGCCAGCAGATGGCTCGACATAAATTCTCCGCTGCGGCTGCGGGCGTGGTATTCGTCCGCCGGTTCGTGGATGATGAAATTGTTGTTCATGGTAATTCCTTTATGGTTAAAAAGTGAGTTCGTTCTTGTCAAATCCGTAATCAAGGAAGCGTTTGCGAATAAACGGAAGGTGCTTGGTCTGTAACGCACGGGGAGAAATCATCAACGCAGAACATATGCGGCTTTGCGAATAGCCTTCCAACAGCATCGCACAGATTTTCTTTTCGAGTACCGGAAGGGAATTGATGGTATCACGCACGTCCATATCGTAAGTAAGTTCGCTAATGGGATCGCAGGTCAGATTGACGGTAGCCTCAACCGCCAGTTCCCGATGAAGTCTGCGGTCGACTTCGTCATCTATGTAAATTTCTTTTTTCATTTCATTCTCCGTTGGGTTAAATTCTTTTTTTCTCACGCCGGGTATATATCCAGAGTTTGGGAAAATATTCTCGCTTTCGCAAAGAAAGTTCAGAAATATTTTTCCCGGAAGGCGCGACGCATGTTGGGAAGCGCATGACGATAGAAATAGCGGCGACAGCAATAATCGCTGTTGCAAATTTCAGCAATGGGAATTCCATCCATAATCGCCTGAGCGATCCTTTGGTCCTTGGGCGAAAGTGATTCCAATGCCTCCTTAAACGCCTCTCCTTTTTCCAACGAAAAAAAAGGATCATCAAAATAGGTGTCAGTTTGGGAGCGCATTCCGGCGGAAACATCCATGACAAGAGAATTGCTTTCTGTTTCGACCAGTGTCTCGATCTGAACGGCTCTTGAAATGACCTGCTGTGTTTTTGTCGCATATTTGCGGCGAGTCCGCATCAGTCCTGCTTCCAGGACGATCCGGCAGAAGGTCTTAATATCGGATTTTCTCGGATCGTATGTTTCAAGTCGCTGTGCAAGAAAGATTGACATTTCCTGAGAAATATCATCCTCATAAGAAGCCATGAAGGGGAAAAGACGGCTGTTTCCAACAACAAGGCTTCGCAGGGATTCCCGCACATAAGGAATCGCGATAACCTCTTCAAAGGTTGGGGCGTTATTGATGGGAGAGACGGATTCCGCATTGCGGACGGACAATTTTTCGATTTGAGTCATTTCGACTGCTCCTGTTGGTTGGGAGCGGTCGGGATGCCGTCAAAAAAAATGGAGATGATCGGGTGCGCCAATTTTCTGGCGGCATTCCCGACCATCTCCGTTTTTCGGTTGATTGGTCAGCTAAATACCTGTTCGATATATCAGTGGGATCGGGTCATCAGCCCGGTCAAAGTGATTGAATGGTCTCCTCAATTTCCGCTCGGACAGGGAGCCCTGCGGTAATTTGGATCGCGTGAAGCGTTCCTTTCCTAATTCCGCGAAGCATATTGATGAAGCGGATATGTTTATCTGTCAGCAGAAAGTTTCCATCCGTTCGGGATGCCTTGTGAATATTGTCGGCATGTTCAAAACTGGCGCTTGAAATTTTTCTGCTTTCCGGTGTCAGTGCAATAACACCGCAGGAAATTTCAAGATTTTCAATTCTGCCGAAACCGATCTCGCTCATCAGCGTGAGCAATTTCTTTTCCGCATCGGTTAATTCATGGTAATACATCGTCTCAGACCTTTCGTTTTATTTCGTTTGTCTGAGGCATAATTTGCCATGAAAAAAAGTTATTTCAGAGGTGCTCCGGCAAGTGAGCCAATGTGCGCCAACTTTTCATGCGGAAGAAAACGGATTTTCTGCGGAGAAAAAAATCTCGATTATTTTTGAAGTGCGCCAATGATGCGCCAAAATACAAAAATGGCTCACGATGGCGCACTTTATTCTGAGTAGAAACGAGGATTTTATATGCTCGTAGTCAACAGATTATGACGTGTGCCAAAGTGAGCCAAAGTGCGCCGTTTTATCGGACGATGAGGCAGCAAGGGAAAGAAAACAGTCTTGGAGAATCGGTATTTACAGTTTCTCCGGCGATGTTTTTGCGAGTCCGGCGAGCGTAGCTTTTGCTGCATCCGCGACAGCCGTTCTGATTGCTTCCGGCTCCAGAGGGATCGCTTCTCCCCTTTGGGACATAATCCAGGGGACAACGACTTCCGGAGCAACCGCTGGAATCTTGAAAAGAAACGTCCCGTCCGGCAAGGATTCAATTCTCTGTGCGGAGTGCATCCGTTTTTTTTCAGCGAATTTTCGAGCCGACTCGGTAAGAAGTTTGATCTGAACGTTGTCGATTTTCCGGAAGTTCAGGAATTTGTCCAGCGTGAGCTTTAAGCCGATCTTCTTGTCCGGCTGAAAGACAACCTGTGTCATTTCCGCCGAATGCATACGGGATATAAGGAATGTTCTCGTTTCTTTCCTGTAATGACAAAAACCGACGATGGCCCAATCGTTTTCAAAAAAGACCAGTGCCGATGGTTCCACATCCCGTTCGGTACACGTCCCGTCGCGGTTTTCATAATTTATATGAAGGGTGTGGCACGTCAGCCAGGAATGGAACACCGTCATAAAAATTTCATTTGAATCATTCTCTATGCCATCGGAGAAAATTTTCAGGGAATCTATCTTCCCGTCACCGAGGAATTCCGGGTTGTTGCATTTGAGAAGTTCATCGACCGCCGCCTGTATCTTTCCACGAAGTGGCGATGGGAAAATATCCTCGGCTATCTTTGCGCCAAGCACCGCCGCCATAATCTCGTTTTCATCGACAAGCGCCGGTGCAATAAACTCCCAGTCTTTATCTTTCAGATAATAACCGCGTTCACCATTTGTCCGGGATACGGCGATAGGCGCGTCAAAATCTCTTTTCAGTGTCTGGATATCCCGGTATACCGTCTTGAGTGAACAGTCAAGAGGAATGTTCTCCTCTATGTCAAGCTCCCTGAGTTTTTCCAGAATTCCATGGGCTTCGAGAATGTGGTTACGCTTCATCAAAGACACAATTCTCGTAAGCCGATGAAACTCGGCTACACCGACTCGCTTTGATGCTTTTCCCATTGCAGGCTCCGATTAAAAGGACAATGTTTGGCTGTTTACATATAATATATCCTCAAGACATAGAAAAATAAATTAGCAAAACGAAAAAACAAAAAAATATGCTTCAAAAAGCAAATGCCAACACAGTGGCCATTTACAGGGATATATTATGGTCATTGTCACACGAGATACAGAAATATGAACAAGGAGATCGATAAAATGACAAAGATCGCAGCCCATCGACTGAAAGAAGTCCGGATCGTCGGCGGATTTCTTGACGGCGTCACATACAAATTTTCCGACAAACTCAACTGCATTATTGGCGCACGGGGAACCGGAAAGACATCCATTCTTGAACTCATCCGATTCGCGCTGAACATCATGCCGCCGGATATCACAGCGCGTAAGCGGATTGAAAGTCTTGTAGAGAGCAATCTCAACGGAGGACATGTCGAAGTAGAGATTGAAACCCGCGACGGGCTTGGTTACATCATCAGCCGGTCGGTCGGCGGCGATCCCATCATCCAGGATTTGAATCGAAATGTAACCGGACGTGCGCTGTCGCCTTCGATCTTCCGGCTGGATATGTTCAGTCAAAACGAGATTGAGAATATTGCCGACCGGAGCATGTTCCAACTTGCATTGCTTGACACCTTCGATCAGGAACGATTGTCGGCCTTGGATTCAAAAATAGAGCAGACGCGGAATGCTCTGCGGGCAAATGCGTCCGCAATCACACCGCTCCGTCAGAAGTATGCGGAACTGCAATCCCAGGTCGGCGCTCTCCCGAATCTGACGGAAAAACTCAAATCCTATGAAATCACGAACACCCGCGAAGCGGATTTGCTTAACCGGTCTCTGACTCAAAAAACGATTCGCGACCGGGAACAGCGGCTGACCGGTGAACTTGCGGATGCGTATACCAGAACGAAAAACAGACTGGAATCCATGCTGGATGTCCTTCAAAATTCCGCATCCATCTGCAAAGCGGGTGATGTCACGGAGGGAGACAACTATCCGGCAATCGAAGCGATATACGCTGAAATAGATGCTTGCAATGCGGAAGCGAACGAGTCTGTTTCACGCGCCGTGGATATTATTCTGAAAAGCAAAGAACGCCTGGACGGTCTGATAGAAAAGCTGAAACTGACGCAACAGCAGCAGGAAGTTGTGCATCAAGGGCTGTTGGAACGTAATCGTGCGGAACAGGCAAAATCTGCGGAGCGCATGAAATTGGAAAAACAGCGCAATGATCTGCTTGCCTCGCAACGTCAGTTGGAAGAAATGAAGGAAGAAGGAATCCGGTTGAAACAGGAACGGAACAATCTTCTCGCTTCCCTTTCCGAGATGCAAAATCAGAGGTTTGCCATCCGGAGTGAAATAGTTGCCCGGCTCAACGATGCACTCAAACCCCTTATCCGGGTTTCGATTGTTCAGTTCAACGGTCAGGATGATTACATCGCAATGCTTGCCGAAGGATTGAAAAACGCCGGAGTGCAAAGCCGGACGGTTGCCAAGAAACTGGTTCAGACATATTTTCCGCGTGAACTGGTAAAAATCATCCGGAAAAACGGTCGTGAAGAATTGATGAAGCAAGGAGGGCTCAACGAAAACCAGGCATCCGTGGTTGTGGATAAACTCAAAGATCCCGCTTTTCTGGCGGAGCTTGAAATCGTTCCGCAATACGATCTGCCCAAGATTGAGCTGAACGACAACGAGATCTACAAAACCACGGAAACACTGTCCACCGGTCAAAAATGCAACACGATTCTGCCGATTCTTCTTCTGGAAAGCGACCGTCCGCTCATGATCGACCAGCCGGAGGACAATCTCGACAACGGTTTTGTTCACGGGACAATTGTGGAAACCATTCTCCGCGTAAAGCAGACTCGACAACTGGTCTTCGTGACGCACAACCCGAATATTCCTGTGCTTGCCGATGCCGAAAGGATTCTGGTGCTTTCCTCTGACGGTCAACATGGAACCGTCAAAAACACAGGAAACGTCGATGAATGCAAATCGGATATCGTCACTCTGCTGGAAGGCGGGGAGGATGCTTTCAAAAAACGTAAAAACCGTTATGCTTACTGAGGGTGTACCATCATGTATGATTTCGATGATATATGTGAACAGGACAACATTCCGGTGGAAGCCGTCAAAACGGCGAAAGATTCACTTGAAGTCAGTCGCAACGATAGCGATGCCTATGGAATACTGCTTCAAAATGTGGATTCACCGAACTGGGAAGTTCGAAAAGTGATCGCGGAAGCGATTCTTTACATGCCGGAAGAACGCATTTGGCCGTTCCGCAAACTGTTGACCGATTCCAATGTTTATGTCCGCAATGCGGCCAAAACCGCATGCGAAAGGCGCAACCTTTTTATGGGAACAGTGGAGAAGAACCGTCAAATATCCAACGCGCTTTTGCAGAGCAGCAACGGTTTTGAGGAAAAGTTCGGAGCGGTGGCCGCTGATTGGGCCAGACGCGAAGTTGAAAAAGCCTATGATATCACGGTCGGTGCGGCGGCTCACGATGTTTACGGCATTCTTTCCCCGATGAAAGATTATGTCAGTGCAATTGAAAATATTGCCAACGATCCGTTGCGTGTGCAGGATATTCCGACGATCAGCATGTATGTTCAAAAGCTCCGGGGCAGGATTGAAACAATCGAACGCCTGATTACAGATATGCGGACACTGGCAAAGGCGACGTCACCGGTCCGCCGGTGCGAACAGGTCCGGGATGTTGTAAACAGTGCGCATATGAAAGTTCTGGATATTTTCAAGTCAAAATGCCGGGATGTGTCCATGATCGACTGTTCATTGGTCATTCCGGAAAAACTGTCCTTCAGGGTTTCCAGGCTGGATATGGAACGTGTGTTTTATAATCTGATCAAGAACGCTTACGAGGCATTTCTGGTCAAGCCGGGAACATTTCGTTACGGAACGATTCAGATAACCGCCGAAGAAACCATGGACGGATGTATCGCTGTCGGTATTCACGATACCGGCATGGGCATGACCGACGAGGATTTGGAAACATATCTGCAGTTCAATCCCGGTGTTACATCGAAAAAAGACAGCGGCACGGGATTCGGTCTGGCAATTGCGTTCAAGAGAATCCGTGATCACAGGGGAACACTCGGAGTTACCTCGAAGTTCGATTGCGGAACCACTGTAAAAGTAATTATTCCGAAGGAACCTGTTCATGAATAAAGCTATTGTACTCGTGTTGGATGATGATATTGCCATGCAGGAACAGGTCGCGGATCGCCTGCTGGCGCTTGGTGTAGACAGCGTGTGCATCGGAAATATGACCGATGCGAATACGGAAATGCAAAAACAGAACTTCAATTTTATTGTTCTTGATCTGGAAATTCCGGTGCGTTACGGTTCCATGACCCGTATTGAGAACGGGAAACTGTTCCTGTCTCAGTTGCGGGAGAAATACAATCGCGATGAATTGCCGGTCATTGTCATTACCGGTCACGGGCTGAAGGATACGGATCTGTGTACCGAGGTTTTCGGACTTGACGCAAATGATTTCATCAAGAAGCCGTTTGTTTCACAGGGACACACATTTGAATCCGCTGTCCGGAAGTATCTGGCCTCCTCACGGGAGAAAACGGTCGCGGATATCTGGCTGTCACGTGAGAAAGTCAAAGGAAGCACTCAATGGACTGTCGTTTGCAAAGACGGGACGCGCAGAACCGCATCAATCCGCAGTGATTGCAAACGGAACAAAATACTGGAAGTCATATATTTGAAGCAGAACGACGGCGTGATACCGCATCAGGATATTTATGACGGTTGCAACTGGGATGAATTCGAATATTTCAAAAAAGAGAAGAACGGTTCTTTTTCTGCGAAACGCGGCCCGCTTCGTTCTCAAATGTCACGCATCGAGAAGGCACTTGGTATTATTATGGAAATCCGGCAGGATGGTGTCGATATAACCCGTCCGGAACACAGTATATAAAAGAGGAGGAGAAACGCTGATGATACCCAATACAACATTTGCCGCGATTGATATCGAAACGACCGGCCTTGACGTGGAACTGCACGAAATTCTTGATATCGCCATCGTTCCGCTGAACGAAGACTTTACCATTTCGGCCACAATGCCCGAATTCACGGCCCGTGTCCGCGCGGAACACCCGGAGACGGCAACCGTAGAGGCTCTGCGCGTGAACGGCCTCAATCCGGCGGAAGGGAAAAGCAAAAAGGAAGTTGCCGATGAGTTCCGGCAGTGGCTTTTCGACTGCGGAATTGAGAAAATCATTCCGATAGCCCACAACCTCGACTTTGACATGCGTTTCATTTTCCGGGCTTTCCCGGCTGAGTCAAAGGTATTCTCCCGGCACGGACGGGACAGCATGAGGCTGGCGCTTGCCGTCAATGATATTTTCCGCCGGGAAACCGGCGAGGACAAATTTCCAAGTGTCTCGCTTCGGGCGGTGAAAGACATTCTCAATATTTCGGGAGAGTCCTGTCATCACGCCTTGGAAGATGCCAAGGACGCCGCACATGCTTATCGGAAACTCACGGAACTTTTGACGCAGGCGTAATATCATGCGCTTTCCCAAAATATCGAACATCCGACTTTGGTTTTAACCTCAACAGAGAACGCGAAAACCATAAAGTCTGATGTTCGATTCCCGTTGACGTGCCGTTTGAGAATTTTTCGGGAGGGCAAATGCCAACCATTTTCACGTTATCCCGAACATTGCCGACTTTTTGTTTGAGGCGGGAAATGCCTGTTTTATTCTCAAAACGGCAAAATTGGAGGATGGCGGAACATAAAGTCGGCGGCAGAGAATTTCGAGACTTTCAGAGATTTTCCGACTTTTTCCGTCATATCCGATGTGTGTTTCCGCAAATCATTGCTCTCTAAAGTGTTATGGAGTATTACAAATCGAAAGGTCGGCGACTTTTCAAAACAGAGAATTTGCCGGAAGCTCCTGCGAAACACACCGGATAAAAGCCCAAGCAGACGTTCTCTATCGGGTATTTTCTCTGCGGGAGAGTCTCCGCAATGCGTTCATTTTCAGCCACAAACGCGCATAAAAAGAAAAAGTCCAGCCGAAAGGACTGGACTGCAGAGAACAAAAAAAATGGTCGACCATTTTGGGGATTTCCAGAATTCTTCTCTTCTCCTCAAAATGACGAAATTTTCGAATCCCTCAAGATGGGCTATTTCATCATCTCGAAAAATTCTCTGAGAGATTCACAAAAATTCGCACAACCTCAAAATCGGGTTTGTATATCGCAAAAACGCTCTCAAAAGGATTCGAACTTGCAACCTCTATCTGCTGGTTGAGATGAACCACATCGGCTGGAGCAAGGCACGGCATCACTACAGCTCCACCTCTCCTCGCTAAGCGAAATAGAACTGATGCTCCCTATAATCACTCATGAAACAGCTCCTTTTTCAAGAGTCTTCTTTCAAAATGTACACAATTTTCCGGATGTTACCTTATCTTCCGTCTTGAACATATGAAAGTTCTCTATATCGTAACCAAGGTGTTTTTATTATTCCTCAATGTAAACAAATGATTGTGGTGCATTTGATAAAGAAAAATCAGAAAGACTCTTTGCTGTTCGGTATCGTTTTGCACAGCCAATTTTTATAGCAACCGCTTTGTTGTGCTTTTCGAAATATGAAAAAAAATATTTTTTTGTAATTCCTGCCATACTATGTGTTTTTTCCCAAATAGCTTTGGGCGAATCAGAAAAAATAGCTTCAACGCTAAATTCTCCAATTACACGCTGCACGGGAAAAGAAGAATATACAATGATCGTAGTAATATTGGATCGACGAAACAAAACTTTACGGAATTCAAATTGCTTTGTTCCTGAAAAAATCATATTTGCGAATTCTGGTTTAATCGACAATAAAACTTTCATCACTTTTCGTCTCTCGTAAAATAGTTTTTAGTTGTTCTTTTGTTATCGGGTAGAAACCTCTTGGCGCATCATTAACGCCTCTCAATATATGCAATTCAATTAATCGCTTCATGTTGATTCTGATTGGGAAAGAATATGTATATAAAAATTTTACTGTAAACGGTTTTTGGGTTGAATAGTTCCACATGGCATGTAAATCTGCCAGGGGAAAAACAGTTGCCTTTTTACAATATTGGAGAAAATCTTCCTCTGTAGAAAAATCATTTTTTAGCTCAAGCACAACACCAATTGTACTAACTACACTTTTATAATACCCTCCGGTTCTATAGAAAATCAAAATGTCTCCTTGACGTGGGTAAGGAGGTAATGCCCTCGAAACATAAATTTTCGAAATACAATTACGATGAGGAAAATCTTCCACAAATTCTGCAGGAGATTCTGTTTTTAGTATTGAATCCGGAAATAGTTCTGTATGGTAGGAGGGATAAATAGGAACTATAAATATGTTTTGGTTAAGCGCTAAATAAGGATAAGATTGGGCGATATGATTTATGTCAAAAGAAGGAGAAAAGTTACGAACAAATACACTTTCATTTCCTTTCCGCCCCCAGTAACCAAAGCCCCATTGCTCCAATAGCAAAATAAGTCGTTTTTGTTCTGCACGTTTATCATATGCAGTGACATAAATCTCATCTACTCTATTTTTCAACGCATTATCAAAAATAATTTTCAAAAAGCGTTCCCCCAAACGGACCCCATTATTGATTACTTTAAAAGTTCCAATTTTTAGCCTTTTCTTAGATTGGAAATGGGGTGTAATATCAGAATAATTATCGCCGACATCTTCAACTTTTAGATAAAGGAATGAAAGTAAAAGCCCATTTCGGGAGTCGAAGGTGATGTAACATTCGTCATCAAATTTCTTAATGAACCAATTCTGAAATCCGGGATAATCTTCCTTGAGGCTATCAAAAAACGGATCTTTTAAGTTTAATTCTCCGAATTTCACCTTCTTAACATTTAACACTTTATAATCAATAAGGTCTGGATGTTCAGAAAAGACCTTCTCCAAAAATGAATCTATTGTAAAGACCTTATCTTGAAGGCCTAAAATTGCTGCTTTCCTGTGGATTTTTCGATCTTCAGAGATTAAGATATCTACACGCCCGACATACACTTCATTCAATAAAATAGTATCATTATGGTCATTGCATGTCATATCTTCTGCATCTGAGACATTTTCTACTTGTTTTTGCAATGGAGATGCAATGATAATTTTTTCATAACTATTAAGTTTAGTCATAAATGTATTTACGACTGTTTTATCCACATATTTTTTTAATTCATTGATAGAAACAGAGTGAATACACTTAGTATACTTTTCCCTATCCAACCAGCGAAAAAGAATCCCAATATCTTGATTTATAACTTTGCTAGCTTCACGATGAATAAGGATGTTGGTGTCAAGTAATGCTTTCATTTTGTTTTATTCCTATGAATGATGACATACAAGGTTAAGAGAATAACACAAGATAAAGCAATCCAATATTCACATGGAATTTGCTTATACCAAGCCATATTGGGGTCTCGAATAACGCGTAGACTCCCTATAGCGAAAAGTAGACTACAAACAATATTTGTTATAATTGCTAGAATAATTTGAAAAGTTCCAATTATTTCTTGTGTAAAAACACTAAACAAAGAGTAACTTTCCTTTTGTTCATCCTTACTAAATGTAATAATATAATCTCTGATTTCAATCTTGTATATTGATGCAAGATATCTCCCGAATGCGGAAAGTTCAAGCGACCTAATATTTTTCAACTTTTGACTGTCAATAAAGCTTATATCACAAGAATCCGGAACTACATGCAAACAAAAAAAACGTTCGATATCACAATATATTAGTCCATCTGCGTTTATCGTATCAAGAACAAAATCTGGCAAATTTCTTCTTTCATTAATTTTGAAATCAAAAATATAATTACATTTGGCAATCCCCTTTTTAATAGTGGCCAAGGTCTTTTGTTTTATCTCAATCAATACCCTGATATACGGAGATGAATCTTTTGGCGCTTTATTCACAAATGATAACTGTAACACTCTATTGTTTAAGATGTTATGTACTACAGGCAGAATTGTGATAATCCGTGTATTTGTCGTAAAGACAATTTGGGTTCCATTGCGATTATCGCCCGCTATTGGGCTTGATGATTTTACTGTTTCATTGAAAATAAATCGGCAGTTACTATTGTCTGCAAAACGTTCATGCATACTTATGATTTTGCTAGTGTTCATAAGCCATGGAGCAATAAAATCGATAGTACAATTTTGTCCCTCAGGAATGATCCCTGGAGCAATCTCTATACCCAGTTCAAAAAAGGTATTACCATGAAGCAGGTTCCAAGTACAAATCTGGAGACGGCTGATTTTAATAGTTTTTTTCTCCCCTCCGATTCCAGCGCAAAGGACAAAAAAAGAATTATCCATAATTGTCCACCTTATTTCACGGTTTCCACAGATTTAATCCAAACGTCAAGCTTGAACTTATCGAACATCCAGCGTTTCCCAATACGATAAGCAGGCCCCCAACTCTTTTGATCCAGCTGTAGACGGTTTCATTGGTCACAGAAAAATATTCGCGTAAATTTACAACCGTCAACATTTTTTAAATTTTTTCCCAGATTGTTCCATTCTAGTAATCTATTTATTGGTTCGATTTCACTCTTCGTCGTAATATATTTGACAGGGGGCATAAAATCAAATTAAATATCGTATTTTATCGGAATGTATGAAAAAAACGCGTTTGCGACATATTATTTAATGTGCAAGCTTATATTGTATATTTCAATTTCAGAAAAACTTTAATGGAGGAACATCATGATCAAAAAATACAGTGAGGAAAAACGTCAAGAGGTTTTCAAGGCTCGACAAGCAGGAGCGACTATTACTCAAATTGCAATACAAACAGGAATCGGCCGTACGACGGTGAAAACCTGGTTAAAAGAAGCAGGTTTCAGGTCAAAACACAGATGGCATCCGGATGAAATAAAAAAAATCATCAAAGAATACGGAGAATGTCGTTCTCCAAAGACTATACAGAAAAAATATGGTATTTGCAAGAGTGAACTTTATCGTCTCATTCAAAAGGTTAAAGCAGATCAACGTATAGTTGTAAAAGACTACACAGCAGGACAAATTGCCGCCATTAGACGTAAGTTGGCAACTTTGGAGGAAGAGAATCAAATTTTTCGCAAAAGCGGATGTGGTACGGCTTCTTCAATAGATGACAAAGTCTCAGCAGTAAAACGACTTCAGGGCGATTTTACTGTTCATGCGATTTGTCGAACTCTAAATTTATCTAAAGGGACATATTATAACCGCTTGTACCGATCTCCTAAAGAAACTGTTTTTGAACAACGAGACAAATATCTTGCTCCAATTATTAAAAAAATTTTTGAAGAAAGCAAAGAGCGGTTTGGTGCAAACATGATTTATATAAAGATGCGGGAACAGGGAATCATCACTTCTAAAAAACATGTCAGAGCTCTAATGAACAAAATGAAGCTTGTCAGCAAACAGATGACTTCGGTTCTGTTCAATACCAGAACCAGAAGTTATGTTTTTCGCAAAAATTTAGTATGCCAGAAATTTAAAGCTGATTTACCAAATGTCTTGTGGGTAAGCGATGTGACATTCATTCGTGCCGGAGATATCTTTCACAGCCTTTGTGTTATCATTGATGTGTTTTCCCGAAAAGTAATTGCTCATAAAATTTCCCTCAACAATGACACAGCCTTAGTGTTGGCAACATTTCAGGAGGCATTTGCCGCCAGAGGGAATCCTTCTGGAATAACATTTCATAGCGATCAAGGGAAAAACTATACGGCTTACGCATTTCGTAATTGTTTACGGGAGCACGGGGTGCATCAGTCTTTTTCCAACCCGGCAACGCCACATGACAATGCGATCGCAGAGGCATTCTTTTCTGTATTGAAGAGGGAAGACATTTCTCACTCGTATTATAAAGATCAGCAGGAGTTAGAAAATGCGGTTGCAAATTACATTGAATTTTACAACTCCATGCGTCCTCATCGCAAACTGTACAATCTGTCCCCAGATGATTTTGAACACCGTTTTGGGCTTAATGGGATACAAAAGCCTGGTACAAATGTTTAATAATCCAGTAACCCACGGACGTGAGCAGAAAAACTGATTTTCTGGCTGCTTTGAAAAATACTCCGACCATTCTGTCCTGCGATGGAGTTTTCCGCTTGTTTCAGCGGAAAAATAAAAAACGGAATTTTGACGGGACCGAAAGGTCTGTTCAAAATTCCGTATACACTGCAAATGGTCGGGATGGCGAGAATCGAACTCGCGACCTTTAGTCCCCCAGACTAACGCGCTAACCAGGCTGCGCTACATCCCGTTCTTTCAAAAATATGAGTCATAAAATACATGCTTTTCACTCAAATGCAAATCGAAATCAAGAAAAACATTCGATTTTTTGTTTCCGACACCGATAATTGACGGCGCAGGAAACAAGGCAAACAGAGGTTTTATGGAAAGACAGGAGGAATACTGAATTCAATTTTCGAGGGCTTTTTCCTGTCTGTCTTTTGATGCCTTTTTCTTTCATCCGGTTTTGCCCGCCTGAAAAAATACGCATAAGAAGCCGTATATTTGAAAAATTCATTTTTGAGGCTAAATTGTCTCATGGGGATTTCCCGGAAATATTTCACATGAAAACAAGGGGGGTATCATGATGAAGAAGAAAGAACTGAAAAATTCGGAAAAGAGTTCCGTGCCGGCTGTCATTCCAATGGAATATGAGGTTGTCGAATATGATTTCGGCGGCGTTGTTTCCATGACATCCAAAAGCACAACAGCAGTGGCAGCCGTGTATTCCTTTTCGGCTGAGATTCTGAATGTTTCTCCGAGAGCAAAGGCAAAAGCGAAGGAGAAAAAGAAACATGAAGGAAAGTGATCTGCGCAGGCTTCTGCCGGACGGTATTGCTGATTTTAATGATTGGCACGCTCAAATCAGCAAATACAATACGCCTCTGATGCGGCATCTGGATTCGCTGGATATTCCGGAAAAGAAAGAAAACTGGACACGGACGGCACTTTATGAGATCGTCTTATGGGAGCTGGACCGTTTTCCGGGGATTGATGACGCGCTTTTCATGGATCTGGGAAAGGCGGCGGAAATTCCGCCGGAGGATTTCCGTAAAGTGAAAGAGACCTTATGCCGGCTGCTGGCGTGCAATCATGTCGGCATGACTATGGCGACGGCGATTCTGCGTTTCATCAATCCGGAGACATTTCAGACCATGAACCGGCGGAATGCGCATGTCGTCATGCCGGCTGCCATGTTTCCCGAACCGCCGTCGAAGCCGGGCAGAGACTATTATGACACCGCATGCGAGTTCTATTTCAAATATCTGGCAGAGCTGCGCAAACTTTCCTGCGACGGCTTTGAGTTCAGGATCATGGACCGGATGCTTTATCAGATCGACAAGGCTTCCGGCAGAAAACTGGAATAATCATATGTGCGCATAGAGACATTTCAGGTAATGGGACTCTTTGAATAATGCGGGGTGATCCGGCGCCTCGGCGCGGCGGTCGAACTCTTTCAGCGGGCGTCCGGCGTCTGCCGCCGCCCGATGGACTTCATCGAACAGTTCATCGGCGCCTATCCTGCTGGAGCAGGAGGCAAAGACAAGAATCCCGTTCTTTGAGAGCAGGCGGACTGCCGCGACGGCAAGGCGCGAATAGGATTTCATTGCCTGTGCGCGTTCTGAAAGGGATTTTGCAAAAGAGGGCGGATCAACAATCACGATTCCGAACCGTTCGCCGGCTTTTTCCAGTTCGTTCATGGCATGAAACGCATCGTCGGCGATTCCGCGGTGCCGGCATTTCGCGATGTTTGCAATCTCTCCGTTCAATGTGAAGTTGTGCGCGGATGCTTCAATCGCGTGCTTGTTGAAATCGATATCCGTTACCATGCGCGCACCGTTTTTTGCCGCATAAAGAGAGAAGCCGCCGGAATAGGAAAATACGTTCAGGACGGAATGGACTCCCGCCGCCAGCTTCCCGGCCTTCGCGCGGTTTTCCCGCTGGTCAAGGAAGAAGCCGGTTTTCTGACCGCATCTGACATCCGCTTCGAATTTCAGCCCGTTTTCCAGAAAGACAACCTGTCCGTTCCATGCCGGATTACCGGAAAACAGCATTCCGTCCTCCAGATTACGGCGGAGCCCGGCGCTCATGGCGGATACCTCGCGTGAAAAACGCAGGGAGAGCCGTTTCAGGCAGGGATATACTTCAAATAAAGCATCCGCGACATCCCCCAGATGAGGGATGAAGGCGGCGGTATAGACTTTCATCACAAGCACATCGGCATACTTGTCTGCGACCAGTCCCGGAAAACCGTCCGATTCTCCGTTGATGAGACGGAACGCGTTTGTCTCCGGTCCGAACAGACCGTTTCTGCGTTCGGCGGACTGTTTCGCAAGCAGGCGGAACAAGCCTGGTCCGACGACCTCTTTTGAAGCGCCGAACGTCAACAGGCGCACCCGTATGCTGGAGTAAGGATCGACCAGTCCCGCCGCAACAATCTTCCTGTTGTCGTAAACAACTGCGACATCTCCCGGTTCTGCCTCCGCTGAAAGTTTTTCAATGGAATTTTCAAAAATCCATGGATGTTTCCGCCGGACGGTCTGGAGCCCCTTGCCGGAAAGCCGGACCGCCACACGTTTCGAGGTGCCGCCGCGCGGCAGTATGAAGTCTGCGCTCATGAATGGAAGTGCTTACTGTTTGCCGAGTTCCGCGGAACGTTCCGCCGCTGCAACGACCGCTTTCATTACGGTACTGCGGAATGCGCCTTCGTCAAGCGCCGCGACGCCGCGCGCCGTGGTGCCTCCGGGCGAGATGACCGCGTCACGCAGAACCGCCGGATGTTCCTTGCCGCGTTTGAGCACCATCAGAGCGCTTCCGAATACCGTCTGCGCCGCAAGCTCAATTGCCGCGTCACGGGGGAGCCCCGCGTAAACTCCGCCGTCTGCAAGCGCCATGATGAATTCCAGCACATACGCCGGACCGCTTCCGCTGAGTCCCGTGACCGCGTCGAGCATGGATTCCGGCACTTTGCGGCAGAGTCCGAACGAGGAGAGAATCTCCCCGGCTTTCTTCAGATCATCCTCCGTTGCCCCTGCCGCGCCGCAGAAGCAGCTCATGCCTTCCCCGACGAGGGCAGGGGTGTTCGGCATGACGCGGATAATACGCCCGATTCCGCCGGAAAGCTGAGTCAGTTTGCTGATGGAGAGCCCTGCCGCAATAGAGATCAGCAGTTTGCCGCCGAGATGTTCGCGCGCTTCGTCGAAAGCGGCTTTCGCATACTGCGGCTTGACTGCGAACAGGACGATTCCGGCATCTTTCAAGGCATCTTTCATCGTTGCTGTGCAGACCGCTCCTGTAAGTTCCGCAAATTTTTTTGCTGCTTCCGGCGAGGGATCGTATGCACACAGTTGTGCAGGGGGAATGCCTTTGTTTACAAGTCCCAAAGCGATTGCGCCGGCCATTTTGCCTGCGCCGATAAATGCGATTCTGTCATTCAACATGCCAAGTCTCCATTGTTTCCGGATGTGCGGGAAGTTGTTTTGCCCGTTTCCGCTTCTATCATGAGGCATAATATATCATAAATCTTGATTTTGTTAATGAAAAAAGATGAAAAATCACGTTTTATGCGCTATTTTACCACCGAAAGAAAGGTTGGATGATGATAAAACGAAATTCTGTCTCTGAAAAAATACTGGAACGCGGCGCGGAATCCCTGAAAGACTGGGAGAGCGGAAATGTGACTCTGGATGATTGCCTGGAACAGCTCCGCAATGAAAACGGGCATGAGAAATCCGCGGTGGCGTCGCTTCTTTTCGAATATTTCCGTCATAAGGGATTCATCGATTCCCTGATTCAGAAACACGCCCGCAGGGGGAATGTGAAGCAGGAGATGCGCGTGATTGTGGCATGTACCCTGACGCAGTCGTTTTTTCAGACCGGAATCGCACCACAGTCCGCTGTGAATGTCGCCGTTGATTATGTGAAACAACGCTACGGGCATGGACCGGGCGCCTTCATCAATGCGATCATGCGCTCCATTCTTTCGTCGAAGGATGCAAAGAACATTCCTCCGTATTCATTTCCCGAAGCTCTGCGTGAAAAGTGGCTGAAACAGTTCGGGAAAGAAACGACCGCGCAGATCCTTTCGCATTATGCGTCCAACCCGCCGGTCGCTTTCCGTGTTCGCGGGGAGATTCCGGAAGCGGCTCTGGCGGAATTGAAATGTTCGCGGATCACTGCTGATGACCTGCCCGCCGGTTTCCGTTTTTACCAGACAAATGATTCCAATGCCTTCTTCCGGCAGAACTGGCTGGAAAAAGGGATGGTCTATGTTCAGGACCCCGCCACTTCTCTGGCGCTTTCCCTGCTGGATGGCAATGTTTCCGGGCGTGTGCTGGATGCCTGTGCGGCTCCCGGCGGGAAAACGATCATGCTTTCGGATCTTGCGGGGGAAGGCGGTCTGAAGTTGACAGCGGCGGACCGTTCGCCGCAGCGCCTGCGTCAGTTGAACGTGAATCTGAAACGTGCGGGAGTGCGTGCGCGGACGGTGCAGGCTTCCGCGCAGGAAAATCCATTTGAGAAAGAGTCGTTTGATCTGATTCTGGCAGATGTCCCATGCAGTAACAGCGGGGTGATCCGGCGGCGTCCGGATGCTCCGTGGCGCTATCAGGTGAAACGTGTCGCGGAACTGACTCTGCTTCAGGCTGATATCCTGGATTCGCTTTCACAACTGGTGCGGTCCGGCGGGCGTCTGCTTTATTCCACATGCAGTATTGAGCCGGAGGAAAATAGCCGGCAGATCGAGAATTTTCTTGCGCTTCATTCCGATTTTACATTGAAAAAACAGGCGCTTTTCCTGCCTTCGGAAGTTCATGACGGCGCATTCGGCGCTCTGCTGGAAAAGAAAAACTGATGATGTCCGGTTGTTTTTTCCGGTAAGGCAGGATAAAAAATTCCAGCCTTACCGAACCGTAACATGAGAGACGAGGGGGCAGCGTGCGACTCCCCCCTCGGGATTTACGATTTGAAAATCGCTTTCAGCGCATCCGCACTGACCTTGAGATCAGTAAGCGGTTCGCGCAGATGAGTGTCATGTTCAATCAAGACCCATTTGTCGTAGCCGTGACGCTTGAGTTCTTCGCCGGCGGCGGCAAAATCGAACCCGGCATTGCCTGCGCCGAGCTCGCAGAAACGGAGACGCTCGGTCCATCTGTCAAGTCCGAGAGAGGCATCCTTGATGAAGATATCCTTGAAGTGGACGCTGACAATGCGATCGTAATATTTTCTGATGATCTCGACGTTGTCGCCGAATGCCCCTGCGAGGTGCCCGACGTCAAGCAGGAGGCTGGCTCCGGGAACCGCTTTGAGAAAATCTTCCAGCTCCTGCTGGCTTTCAATCCGGGAGCCGAGATGATTGTGCAGGGCAGCTTTAAGCCCGAAACGCTCCGCCGCCTTGACGAATTGATTGGCGCGGCGGCAGAATACATCAAAATCGACATCGCGTCCGCCGGGACCGGGTGTGAGCCAGACATATTCCTTGCCGAGCGCGGCTGTATATTCGATTCCGAGTCCGACCTGATTCGCCGCAACGCGGCAGGTTGCGAAGTCCATCCCCATCTTGCGGTAGGCGGCTGCTTTGTAGATTGCGTCCGCCGCATCGCAGACCTCAAGCCGTTCCGTTCCGTCGAGTCCGATTGAGCGCAGTTCTTCGAGTCTCAGCGTAATGTCATAGCATCCGCCTTCCCAGACGTTCATTCCGTAATCGGCAACACCGAATTTCATGAAATCACCCTCCTGTTATTTTATTGGGATAAGGCTAATTTAAGGTTCTGAATGGAGTTTTGCAAGCTTCTTTTCAGTAAAAACTTATCTGCTTATTCTTTTTTATCAGGGGTGTGTCTTTATGAAACGTGGATATAAAATACCCGGAAGCTTATCTTCTTGTCTTATTCTGTATTCGATTCGTTGTGTTCCGGATTCCGGAATGCCGGAAAATCGAAATTCTGTTTTTCTGCTGCTTTTGCCTTTTTTTCCTTGTCTGCGGAGACCGGTGCCATGCCGGGAGAGCGGAAAACTTCGGAAAAAATATAAAATTGCATAAATTGCATATTGAATATTTTTATTGCCGGATTATATTAAACGGCTTCGGAAGAATCTTTTTGGAAACCGAAATAAATATTAACATAAAACAGTGCAGGAGTTTACCATGTACGCAGTGATTGCCAGCGGTGGCAAACAATTCAAGGTCCAGGAGCAGGATGTCGTTACGATGGAACGTCTCGAAGGTGCTGCCGGAGAGAAAGTTGCATTCAATGAAGTTCTCGCGCTCGGAGAAGGTGCCGAGATCAGGTTCGGCGCTCCGCTCGTGGAAGGCGCTAAAGTCGAAGGCGAAATCGTGGAACATTTCCGTGGTCCCAAGCTGATTGCGTTCAAGATGAAAAGACGCAAAGGCTACAGAAAGCGCAAAGGACACAGACAGGAACTCACAAAAGTAAAAATCACTTCCATTGCCTGACTGAGAGATTAAGAATGAAATACGATTCCAACGGAGCATTGTTGGCGACATCGATTCCCGGACTTCCCGAGCCCCACAGAGGCAAAGTCCGCGATATCTATGATCTCGGAGACAGTCTGCTGTTTGTGGCGACGGACAGAATCAGCGCATTTGACTGTGTGATGCCGAACGGAATTCCGGATAAAGGCAAGGTCCTGACTCAGATGTCTCTTTTCTGGTTTGAGTTGCTTTCCTGGATGCCGAACCATCTGCTCTGCTGGGATGCCGCTCAGTTCCCCGCTTCGTTGAAGGCTGTTGCGGGAGACCTTGCGGGACGTTCTCTGATCGTTAAGAAAGCCAGGACGATTCCGCTTGAGTGCATCGTCCGCGGCTACCTGATCGGAAGCGGATGGAAAGATTATCGGAAAAACGGCAGGGTTTGCGGAATTCCGCTGCCCGCCGGATATCAGCAGGCTCAGAAGCTGGAGGAACCGCTTTTCACGCCGTCGACGAAAGCCGACAGCGGACATGACGAGAATATCAGTTTCGAGACCGCTGTGGAGCTTGTCGGCAGGGAAAAAGCGGAGAAAGTCCGCGAATGTACGCTTCGCATTTACAAGGAAGCCGCGGCGCATGCTGAAAAATGCGGCATTATTCTTGCGGATACCAAGTTTGAATTCGGAGACTTCAACGGTGAAGTGATCCTCATTGACGAGGTTCTGACGCCGGATTCCAGCCGTTTCTGGCCGAAAAGCGATTATAGAGTCGGATGCAGTCCGCCGAGTCTTGACAAACAGTTTGTCCGTGACTATCTGGAAAGTCTTGACTGGGACAAGACTCCGCCGGCGCCGGCGCTCCCGGAAGAGATTGTCATGAAAACACGTGAAAAATATGTGGAAGCCTTGAAAGCTTTAAGCGGTAAAACGCTCGCCTGACTTTTCATGTGATGATGCAGACCGGAGCCTGGTGTGAAAATGCAAGGTTCCGGTTTTTCTTTCTTTAAAAGAAAGCCGGATCGCGGGAATTCCGCAGACGGGAAACGACGGTTTTCGCAGTCTTCCCCGCTTTCGGGATTCTGTATCAGGGAGGTTATATGAGTGAGGAAACAGACACAAAATCGGATTCAGGCATAGGAATTGTAATGCCGCAGGATTTTCATTCCGATGCCCTGCTGGAACTGGACTGCGGAAAGTCTCTGCGTGATTTGAACATCCGTTACGAGACTTACGGCACGCTGAACATGGATGCGACCAATGCCATTCTCGTGGAACACGCTTTGACCGGAGATGCGCATCTTGCCGGGCGTCACAGCGAAAATGACCGCAAGCCCGGCTGGTGGGATGAAATGGTCGGTCCCGGCAGGCCGTTCGACACGGAAAAATACTTCATCATCTGCAGCAATGTTCTCGGCGGATGTTCCGGCACGACCGGTCCCGGTTCCATTGATCCTGATACCGGAGAGCCTTACCGTATGAATTTTCCCGTCATTACGATTCAGGACATGGTAAGGGCGCAGAAGCTCCTGATCGACTACCTCGGAATCAAGAAACTGCTTGCCGTGGTCGGCGGTTCGATGGGCGGAATGCTGGCGACGCAGTGGGCGATTTCCTATCCGGAAATGGTATCTTCCGTAATCGCGATTGCGACTGCGATTCATATTCCTGCACAGGCGATCGCTTTCAACTGGGTCGGGCGCGAGGCAATCATGGCGGACCCGACCTGGAACAACGGCAATTACAGGGAACAGCCCCAGAAAGGGTTGGCAATCGCGCGGATGCTGGGGCATATCACATACTTGAGCGAGGAGTCGATGCGACATAAATTCGGGCGCAGGCTCCAGTCGTCGGACGATTATTCTTTCGATTTTTCAACGGATTTCCGTGTGGAAAGCTATCTGAATTATCAGGGCAACTGTTTTGTGGAACGTTTCGATGCGAATTCATATCTGTATATCACGCGCGCCATCGACTATTTTGATGTTTCGGATCAGGCGGGCGGCGACAATTTCAAGGTGTTCGACAATGTGCATTGCCCGTTTCTTGTCGTATCGTTTTCAAGCGACTGGCTGTTCCCGGAATATCACGGGCGCGATATGGCGAGAACTCTGATCGAAAACGGCAATGACGTGACATTCTGCAATATTCAGTCGGATTACGGTCATGACGCATTTCTGCTGGAGGCCGAGACGCTTTCCAAGCTGATGATCGGCTTTCTGAGCAATATCTACATGGAGGACTGACGATGAGAAATACAATCAAAGTGAATAATCACCGTCTGATTTCGCGTTCGGATCTTGCCGCGATTGCGGATATGATTCCCCACGGAGCGAAGATTCTTGACCTCGGATGCGGCTCCGGGCGTCTCCTCAAGGCATTGAAAATGCTCAAGGATGCAAAGATCATGGGAGTGGAGCTGGATCAGGGAAAGATCATTGAGTGTGTCCGCCGCGGCGTCCCCGTGATCCAGTCGAATCTGGACGGCGCTCTGCCGGAGTTCATGGACAACAGTTATGATTATGTGATTCTGAGCCGTACGCTTCAGGCTGTCATGCACCCCGATCTTCTGCTTGCGGAGATGCTCCGCATCGGCAACAAGGGGATCATCAGTCTGATGAATTTTGCACACTTTGATGCGCGGCTTCAGATGATGGGCGGAAATATGCCCGTGACGCGCAGCCTGCCGGTCAAATGGTACGAAACGGCGAACATTCATCCCGGCACCCTGAGCGACTTCCGGCAACTCTGCGCGGACAAAAAGATCAGGATCGTGAAGGAAATCCCGCTTGCCCAGCCGGGGGATTCCCTGCGTTTTCTTGCCCCTGTCTGGCCGAATCTCTTTGCCTCCAACTGCATTTTCGTCGTGTCGAAGTAAAGACGGAACAGGGGTGGCATTGCCCTGCCGGACTCCGCTTCATTCCCATTTCAGCGGAATGAAGCGTTTTGCAGCCAGGCGCTGGATTTCCGCAATTTTTTCTTCGGAGCCTCCAACCTGTTGAACTTCGCACTGTTCTGCATTGCAATAACCGGCGAGAAGTCCGGCGGCTTCCCCGATGTTCCATTCGACGGGGTGCAGGCGGTAGCAGCCGTTTGTGATATGGGTCGTCCCGATGTTTTTCGCACCGGCAATCAGATTTCTGATTCTTACCGGAATCAATGCGCGCAAAGGGATCTGGAAACGGCAGGAGCCGATGTCGATATAATTGCGGCCGTTGGCGGACGGGTGCAGGTCGATCCGGTAGAACCCGATGCCGACGCTGTCCGCAAATTTCTCCGCCCTGCCGTCGGGACGGCAGGTTTCCCCGATGTGGTTTTCCGTGACGGTAAACATTGCCCTGATCCGCCGCGATTCGCGGATATAGGGCGCCTGTGCCAGCCCCATGCGGTTCCCGCTGAGCTCCGGCATGGGATAGAGCCACGGATAACCTGTGCCGCCGTCCCCGCGCGGTGCTTCCGTCTGGAGCCAGTAGAACATGGCGAGCGTGAGCTCCTGTGCTCCCCGCAGGTGTTTTTCGATTTCTTCCGGAGACTTGTCCAAAATGGAGCTGCCGAGGTAATCGTTCTGCGGCCAGTTCATGACCGATGCTTCGTCAACGTCCTTGCCGAGCGTTTCATGACAGCGTATCCTGCGGTAACGCCAGAAGTCGTAATCCGCCTTGTCTCCGGTGAATCCTGCCCGCAGAGGGCGCAGAGTCGTCGGCTGGCAGTAGTGCCAGTCAACAAGCCTGCCTGCCCACGGAGGAGTCAGGGGCGGGATGTAACTGCGCCAGTAATCATAGTTCTGCGGACGATCAATCACATGATTGCCGTGTGTGTGGTCCCAGCCCATAACCATGCACCATGTGAACGCCTGGACGTTGTCCGGTTCCGGCGCGCCTTCAAGCGCATGCGGTTCGCCGGTCTCTTTCTGCGATTCTGCGCCTGTCACATATTCCGCATTGGCGAGGGGCAGGAGCGAACCGCACTCCGATGCGTCAATTACGTATGCCGCTTTCACTGTGAACTGTTCTCCGTCAAGTCTGCCGCGGAACGTGACCGATGTGATTCGGTCCTGTTCCACTTCGCATGAGACGGGTATGGCATGGCAGATGACGGGAATTCCCGCCAGCATTTCATTTAATACCGCGACACCGATTTCCGGTTCCATGCAGAGCTTCGACACGCTTCCGCCTCCGGGGTTCAGCTTTTCCGCCGCGAGAGCCTCCGGCGTCAGTTTCCGGTTTTTGCGGTAATAATTGCGAACCCGGTTCCGGAAATCGCGGTAAGACGCGGTGCAGCCGGTGGATTCGATCCACGGGTGTTCATCCGGCGGGACCGCCTGTGTTGTAAGCTGTCCGCCGACCGCGCCGAATTCTTCGACGACCAATACCCTCTGTCCCATTGTGCGGCTGCTGACTGCCGCCGCCGTTCCGCCGGTTCCGCCTCCGACGATCAGAACATCAACTTCATAATCCTTCATGATTTTTCTTTCTGTTTTCCGCGGCAGAAGATCGCTTCTCCTGCCGGCAGTTTAAGTTCCAGCTCTTTTCCCTGCACCTGAATTTTATCTCCGGTATGCAGGACGCCGCTGAAATCTTTCACGCTGAACCGGAATGTCATGGGTTCCGACGTTTCATTCAGCAGTATGATGCCGAATTTTCCGTCTTTTTCAAATGCGGCGATATGTTTTTTCTGATCCCCTGCGGCATTGATCCGTTCATCGCAGCGCCTGCCGTGAAGAATGAAATCCTCCGCGTCCGCCAGGACACGCGATGCGGAGGCGATCTGAGACAATGTGCTTCCGTCAAAACGGTTTTCATACCAGAGCAGGACACCGCCGCCGCACTCCAGTGCCATGCGGACGATTGCCGCCGCCGTGTCGCGCTGAACGCTTTTCCCCATTTTCAGCAGTCCGCCGACCAGAACGCCGCTTTTCACAGATTTTCTGGTCATTGCGATGGACTCTCTGTTCAGTCCGTAACCACAGTAAGCTCTGTCGACATACCGTCCGGCAAGTGCCCAGTCGATATTATATGCCGTTTTGCAGACCGGGTCTCCCTGATATCCGCTGTATACGTAAAGCGGAAGTCCCTGTTTCGAGGCTGCCAGCCCGACTGACTTGAACATTCCTGCCACCGCTTCGCAACTGAAATCAATCCATTGATCATGGTATTTTCTGCGGATCAGAAGATCTGTCAACGGTTCTTTGATCTGATGTCTCCGGGCAAAATCCCGGATGGACTTTTCTGAAAACGCCGGATAGCGCATGATCCCCGTCGGGAAGGGGTTGAACTCATAATCCCACCAGATGCCGGAGAGACTCGGATAGAATTCCCGGTAGGCTTCGATGATCTGTTCCAGATAGGGCGCCGCGGCGGGATCGTGTGCCACTGTGTATGCGTTGATTCCGGTCTTTTTACCGTTCCATGAACCTTGCGCATCGGGAACCGCGGCAAAAAAGGAGGGAATGATTCTGTTGGCGGGGCTGTATTGATACCTGTCCGAAGTCAGATTGAAGAAGTTGAAATGCCTGAGCCCGTTTTTTTTCAGGTAATCAGTGTAGCAGGGACCGACGATTTCATTGACTCCGGCTGCTTTCAGTGTGTCGAAGTAACTTCTTTCGCAAACGGCGTCCGCCATGCCGCCGTCGCTTGCTTTCAGCATGATCGCCAGCTTTTCAGGCGCTTTCCCGTTCAGGGGCGGGAGAATGTCTGCCGGCAGAAACTGCGGTATCTCGCGATAGGCGCCGCCTGCCGCCTCCGTGTGAAAACGAATGCCTGTCGAGGTTCCGGCTTTTCCCGTGGCACGGAAAACCAGCAGCAACGCCTTGTCCGCCGCCGCAATACGTTGCAGCCATGTGCTGGATGTTCCCATGGAAGAAAATGAGAAGTTCGCACAGATTTCATACTGTCCGTTGCCGAGACGCCGGCAGCGGTACAGTTCGGGGGAAGGAAGCAGTTTTGTCAGGTTGCCCTGCTGGACTGCCGTAAGCTGGTAACGCGGATAGGTGACGCCCAGAAATTCCAGCTCATCGGGAACGGCAATCCGGAGTTTCCAGTCCGGCAGAAGCGGCAGCGGAAGTCCGGGGATGCCGCTGCCGTCATAATAAAGTGCATAAGCGTCGTTCTGCGTTACTTTCCAGCTTCCCGCCGGATACGGCTGGAATTTCGTCGCTTTGAAAAGCAGGGTTTTGCGCAGAACGATTCTCCCGTTGGTTTCCGGTATCCGGACCGCATTGTCTTCGACAACTGCATTGCGCCAGACGGTATCGTCAAACTGATTCTTCAACGCCGCCGGAGGGACTCCGCTTCCGAGTTTCCATGTTCCGTCAAGCGGGATGAGCTCGCCTGCCGCTTTGAGATTGCCGGAGATTCTTGCTCCCCGTTCCGGCTCCAGGGCAATCTGGTTGGCGCCGAATACCAGGGGAAAAGCATCGCCGTTCAGCCGTTTTACCTTGCTCCGGACCAGTTGTCCGTTGAGATAGAGTGAAAACGGTTTGTCGGATGTGATGTCGGCGGTGATTTCTTCCGCTTCCTGCCGGTAAGGGTAGGGGATCGTCCGGAGCAGAAGATTGTTTTCTGCATCGTAAAAGGAGACGCGGAGATTGAGATTTTCCCCTTTCCCGCGCGGCACCGGCACATTGAACGCCGGGGCTGTCCCTTTTCCCCGCAGGCGCGCCCTGATCCGGTCGCCGGAAAAGAGTTCCGAGACATAAGAGACTTCTTTCAGTCCGGCAGCTTCGAACGGAACACCGGTCTGTTCATTGATTTCTGCGGGGGAGGGTGGCATCTGGATTTTACCCGGTTTCCCGGAAAGGTTCAGACGGATGAAATTCTCCGGGCTGGTATGATCTCCGTTTGTCAGCGGCATCCATGCGGAGAGGCTTTTTTTCGCCTGGTTGAACCGCTGAATGTTGACATCCCATTGCTTCTGTTCCGGATAACCGAGCTGACTCAGGTCCAGCGTGCATTCCGCCAGCCATGCACCGTTCACCAGATTGTTTTTCACCTGAAAGGGTGCAGACCAGGATTTATTCCACGTTCCGTTCTCGTAGGCGGTATCCAGAATTGCTCCATTGGCATTGAAACAGATATAATAGGGAGCGCCTTTCCCCGCAGGCGAGATTCTTATTTCCACGGAGTCGTCACTCCACACATTGGAGTCATGCCCGGTCTGTACCGCTTTGAAGAAGCTGCGCTGATTGCTGGCGGGATCAAGCACGAACGCATGGATGCGGAATGAGAAATGGAGTTTGCCGTTTCTGTGATAGAGCGCTACTTCCGTCGCTTCCTTTGCCGGAGCTCCGTCCGCCGTTTCAAAGAAATGGCCGACCTTCAACGCCTGTTCATGTTCTTTGCCGTTCTCCGGCTGGGGAACCGTGAAAAATGCGGGAGCGGCGCAGAGATTCATGGCAAGGAAAAATGCCGTCGTGACGATGTGAACCAGGGGTTTCATTACAGGCTTCCTCCCTGCGGGTAGAGACGTGCCGCAACTTCCTCCTGCGAGAAGGAGCACTCCTTGCCCGGCGTGAATGAAAAATCCTTTTCGGAGAGTCCTTCGACACTGCCGTCGAAATGCAGGAAATTGGTTTTCGATTCGTGCCGCCAGTCATTTTTTCCGTCTTTGGCAATGTAGGCGAGCCAGAGGTAATTGACGGTGTCCGCCATGATGAATTTGATGTCGGGGTCCTGTATGCGGCTGAGCTTCTGCGCCGGAAAGTTCTTATACCAGCAGCTCGGTCCGTCTCCCGGCTTTCCGTCTTTCTTGTAGCGTCCCAGATAGGCATTGTAGGCGTAGCCGCAGATTTTCATGTATTTCGGCTGTTTCGCCGGATAAGCCGGGCATCCGTCCCGCATGGTCTTCAACGGGACATATTCCAGATTGACCAGCCATTCCTGCGCCAGGACTCCGATGTTCCGGCTGTCCGGATAACGTTTTGCCCACGGATAGGAGTAGTTGACCGAATGCGGAAGGTCATCTTTGTAGTCTGCTGCATACGAAGCGATTGCCTGTCCGATCGTCCGGAGGCTTGAGCTGCATGCCGCTGCCTGAATCTGTGCTGATGTCAGCTGTTTTGCGGAAAGGGCCGCCATGCTGAGAACCATGATGGCTGCTCCGGCTGTCAGTATACACTCGGAAAAGGTGTAGTTTTTCTTCTTTTTCATGCTGTGGTCTCCTTATTTTCTATAGCTGTTCCAGTTATTTTTGAAAATCGTATCGTTGGCGGGGTAGCTTCTGCTGACCCCCATCATCAGGTAGGGGAAGGTCCATGGACTTCCGTTCTTGTAAAGAGTCAGCATCTTTCTGGGAATTCCGGGGATATATTCCGCCGATCCGTCCTCCATGACGGCATTGGAACCGTCGCGATGTGCGGAGTTTCCGGGCACCAGCATGAAGTCGACTCCGACCGCTTCGCCGGGATTCCGCAGTTTATAACCCCATGCGCTGACCGCCTGCGGCCCGGTTTCCATAAAATCGTGAAGCGTGGTCATGCGGATCATATAACTGCTGTGTATCCAGTAGATGGAGCCTGAAACGGTTTTCCGGTAGTTCGCAGTGTTGTATGTCATATTGTTGATCTGGTCTTTCCGGGATCTGATGCTGGGGCATTCCAGAGATTTCGGCGTCATGTATTTTGTTTCGATCATGGCATGGCCGGCAGGTCCGATATAGCCGTTGCCTTCATAGGAAAGATAGAAATTCTGAGTCCATACGTTGTAAAAGCCGGTCCAGGCTTCCCCTTTGGTATATTGTATGAATGGACCGTATTCCTTGTTGTCGTTCGCATAGGAATTGACTGCGACCCCAAGCTGTTTCAAGTTGCTGAGGCAGCCGATTCTGCGTGCTTTTTCCCGCGCCTTGTCCAGCGCGGGCAGAAGCATTCCCGCCAGAATGGCGATGATCGCAATCACGATGAGCAGCTCTATCAGGGTGAAACTCCTTCTTTGCATTTCAGTTTTCTCCTTCTGTTAATAAGTTTACCCTTAAAAAATCGACATAGGAACGGTTCCCGTAACATCCGAAGGTGTTGCTGTCTCCAAGGCAGACAATACGCCGCGGGGCAAGGGGACGGAGCAGTTCCGCCAGAGACTCCGCCAGTATCTTCTGGGCGGATTCCTCAAGATGTTCTCCGTCGGGATTCAGTCCTCCATGCTTTTGCACCTGCGCAGAAAGATGGTAACAGATCGCTCCGTATTTTCTGACTGTCTCATGAATGATTTTGTTGGCGGCGCGGATGCGTTCATTGGGATTCCGGAGCCCGTAATAGGCATTCCGGTCATGCCGTTCAAAAAGTTTGGATTCGTCGCAGAGATAGAGATCGCAGATCACCGGCTTGCAGCGGATGGAAGATAACTTTTCAAGAAGCGTGTTCAAATCCTTTTCATACTGGCTGACCTCTTTCAGATGAGCCGGATGAACCATGTCGCTGATCCCCAGAAGGACGACTGCGGCATCCGGTGCCAGTTCCAGAAGTTTCGGCAGGAAGAAATCAAGTGTCTGATGAAGACTGATCCCGCGGCTGCTTAAACGGATGACTTCCGGCTGGGGACGGTGCTTTGACGCATGAAAACGGAGTGTCGAAGCGCGGGGCGACAGGACCGGCGGAACCGTGATCTGCGCTTCGTGGATTTTCTCCTGATACATTCCCCATATCTTATTGATGATCAGTTCCGGGCGGATATCCAGCGAGCTCAGCGTGCTTTCCGGCTTGCCTCTTGTCACGGTATCGAAACAGCCGAGAACGGCAAGGTCTTCCGGTATGCGGTATCCGTAACTCTGCAATAGTGGGAGCTCACGGAGCGCATGGTCATCGGAGGCGAAGAAAATCCCGTCGATTTCATGCGCCCGGAGGAGATCGCTCTGTGCGGAATTTTCCAGCGTGGAGTCATCATGAAACAGAAGCCGCGCGGAAATGAGGGATTCTTCCAACGCGGCAGCGGCGCCTTCCGCTCTTTCTTCTGCTTCCGGCGGAATGCAGGCCAGCAGAGTGCGGCAGCCGACGTCCAGCAGGTGACGTATTCCTTTATAACCGATCAGATATTCGTCATAGGTGGCTCCGGGAATTCCCGCCTGCAGCAGGGAAGGCGCAGGCCGCAGGTAATAATACATGCGGGTGTGTGCGTGCAGTGCCCTGATGTCGTCGGGAGTGAATTTGCCGAGCATATTTCCGGGGAAGAAAATTGCCTGGACCGGGAGCTCCGCATAACGGTTCAGTTTGGTCAACTGCTGGGCTTTGCTCATTTCATTCCAGTGCGGCGCCGGCTCAAGCATGAGCGAATTGTCGGGATGCATGCAGATCTGTGTGTGAATCTCGGAGAAGAACGGATTTCTGTATTTCGTTTCACCGAGGATGAGAAGCTGGGAAAGCGGCTTTTCCTTCGGAGGAAGAATAAAGTAACCTCTGCCGTGTTTTGCAGAGATCAGATGCTTCAGCTCAAGAAGCTGGAGGGCATCGCGAATGGAACCGGGGGAGGTATTGTATTGTTTTGCCAGAGTCCGCAACGAGGGAAGCCGCCCGTTGGAAAATTCTCCCGAGGCGATACGGGTGCGCAGTCTGTGATACAGTTGTTTTTTCAGAGTTTCGTCGGGCATAATCTTCCTCCTGTCTTTTAGTATAACCGAAAAGGATTTTATTGTCAATGCCGGAAGGGGGAAAACAGAGGAAATGTTCTGAACAGTTGGGTGTGTTCTCTGAACACCCCGGAGAGAAAAGTGTGTTGAAGATATAAAAAAAGCGGCGGTCATGCAGACCGCCGCTTTTTTTGTGCCGAAGGAAAATTTATTTTCCGCAGCAGTTCTTGTATTTCTTGCCGGAGCCGCAGGGACATTTGTCATTGCGCCCGACTTTCGGAACTTCGCGCTTGAAAGAGATTGTGATCTCCTCCTCCGCCGGCTGTTCCTGCTGTGCGCCGGATGAATTGTCCGAAGCGAACTGGTCAAGACTCGGATGGGTCAAGGTCTGCGGGAGTGATTCAAACATCTTCTCAAATGCCTGAAGCGATGTTGCCGAACGGAACATATTCGTCAGGATTTCCTGATCGATTTCCTGCATCAGCGCATCGAACATCTTGAACGCTTCCTGCTTGTATTCCACCAGCGGGTCTTTCTGCGCATAGGCGCGGAGCCCGATGCTGGAACGCAGATTATCCATGGCGTACAGATGGTCCTGCCAGAGACGGTCGATCGCATTCAGAATGATGTTGCGTTCGAGCCAATGCAGCGCTTCGGGTTCTTCAAAAGAACATTTGAGCATGTAGACTTCCCTGATGCGTGCGAGAATCTTGTCGCACATCGCATCTTCGTCGGGCGCGCCGTTCTCCTTATAAATAAAGAGCTCGTCCTCTTTGAAGCCGATCGGGAATGTCATGTTCAGCCAGGTCAGCAGCGCTTCCCTGTTGATATTGCTGTCGGAATCCTTGTCCGCCGCGGCAACCGCGTCTTCAATATGGCGGAAGACTTCGTTGTCAACGATGGAGAAGATCAACTCCTGGCAGTTTTCATTGAACAGAGTCTCTTTACGGAAACCGTAGATGACTTCACGCTGTTTATTCATGACATCGTCATATTCAAGCGTGCGTTTACGGATTGAGAAGTGATGCTGTTCCACACGGCGCTGTGCGGTCTCAATGGACTTTGTCAGCCACGGATGCTGGAGTTCCTCTCCCTCTTCAAGTCCGAAACGTTCCATGATCTTGACGATGCGGTCGGAGCCGAAAAGACGCATCAGATTGTCTTCCAGAGAGACATAGAAACGGGATGCGCCGGGGTCGCCCTGACGTGCGCTTCGTCCGCGCAGCTGTCTGTCGATGCGGCGGGAGTCATGGCGCGAACTGCCGATCACATAAAGCCCTCCGAGGTCTGCGACGCCTTCGCCGAGTTTGATGTCGGTTCCGCGTCCCGCCATGTTGGTTGCCACCGTGACCGCGAACTTCTGTCCTGCGCGCGCCACGATTTCGGATTCCTTCTCATGGTTTTTCGCGTTGAGGACGTTGTGCGGAATTTTACGGTATTTCAACATGCGGCTGACGATCTCAGAGTCTTCCACCGAAATTGTGCCGAGCAGAACCGGCTGTCCGCGCTTGTATGCGGCTTCGGTTTCTTCGACAATTGCATTGAACTTCTCACGTTTCGTCTTATAGACGCAGTCGTTGTAGTCCACCCGTTTGCATGGTTTGTTGGTCGGGATTACGACGACGTCAAGCTTGTAAATCTGGTGGAATTCATTGGCTTCCGTTTCCGCGGTGCCTGTCATGCCGGCAAGTTTCTCATAGAGACGGAAGTAGTTCTGAATCGTGATCGAGGCAAGGGTCTGCGTTTCCTTTTCAATCGTGACGTTTTCCTTCGCCTCAAGAGCCTGGTGCAGACCTTCGCTGAAACGGCGTCCCGGCAGGATGCGCCCCGTGTGCTCGTCAACGATCAGCACCTTGTTGTCCTGAACGACATAATGCACGTCTTTTTCAAAAAGACAGTAGGCGCGGAGCAACTGGGAAAGGTTCTGGAGACGTTCGCTCTTTTCGGAGAACTCCTGCTGGAACGCCTGTTTCTTTTCCATTTTCTGCGCCTCGGTCAGATTGGGATCGGTATCAATCGCATGGATTTCTTCGAGGAGGTCCGGCAGAACAAATGCATTGGGATCGGACGGCGAAATCGCAACACGCCCTTTTTCCGTCAGGTCGGCTTCATGCTGTTTTTCGTCCATGGCGAAGAAAAGTTCCTCCTGAACCTCCTGAAGCATGCCGCGGTTCTGATCGCTTTTGACGAACATTTCCATTTTTTCAAGGCGTTTGAGAACATCGCTGGATTCCAGGATGTGCATCAGCTGTTTGTGCTGGGGCATGCCGAGCTTGACCTGAAGCAGTTTCGTGATTGCCGTATCCATTTCCTCGTCGGAAGGATTTTCCTTGGCGAGAATCGTCTTTGCCTCCTGAATGAGCCTGCTGCAAAGGAGACTCTGGCGGTTTGCAAGGTCCGCGATTGCGGGCTTGAGCTGTTCAAACTGGTGCGTGGAGACCGCCACCGGGCCGGAGATGATCAGCGGGGTTCTGGCTTCGTCGATCAGGATCGAGTCCACTTCGTCGATGATCGCATAGAAATGATCGCGTTGAACGAGATGTGATTTATCGGTCGCCATACCCATGTCGCGCAGATAATCGAATCCGAATTCGCTGTTGGTTCCGTAGGTGATGTCGCACTCATACTGCGCTCGGCGTTCGGGCGGGTCCATTTCGTTCTGAATGCAGCCGACCGTGAGCCCGAGGTAACGGAAAACGGTTCCCATCCACTCGGAGTCACGCCTTGCGAGGTAGTCATTGACTGTAACCAGCTGGCAGTTCTTTCCGGTCAGGGCATTGAGGTAAAGCGGGAAGACTGCAACGAGAGTTTTTCCCTCGCCGGTTGCCATTTCCGCGATTTTTCCCTGATGAAGAACGATACCGCCGATCATCTGGACGTCGAACGGAATCATGTCCCAGGTGAGTTCATGGTCGCAGACCGTAACTGTTGTTCCGCAGAGCCTGCGGCAGGCGTTTTTCACTGTCGCAAAAGCTTCGCACATGATGTCATCGGTCGTTTCTCCTTTCTGGAGACGATCTTTGAATTCCTGTGTTTTTGCTTTGAGCTCGTCTTCGGAAAGCTTCTGATAGGAAACTTCGAGCTCGTTTATTTTATTGATCAACGGGCGCAGCCGTTTCACATCGCGGCCGGATTTACTCCCGAAAACCGCTTTTAGAATCTTAGTCAGCATTGAAGAATACCGCCTTCCTGAGATGATTTATAAATAACGGATCAGGATTTTGATCCGGGTCTTACTACGGGAATTCCCTGTTTGCAGAGAGGGCACTCTTCCGGCTGATAGGTGGGGAGGTTCAGTTTGATCAGGCTGAAAAGCGGAATCCCGAAATCCACGGTGCCGCCGCTTCTGTCCGTAATGATGCCGACGGCAACCGGATCGCCGCCGAGCGATCTTACCAGGTCAATGGTCTGCTGGACTCTGCCGCCTTTTGTGACGACGTCTTCCGCAACGATGATCTTCTCGCCCTTGCGGATCGTGAACCCACGCTTGAGAACCAGTTCATCATTTTCCTTGTCTGCAAAAATCGCCTGGATTTTGAGTGCGCGCGCAAGTTCCTGCCCGACGAGAATACCGCCGACAGCCGGAGATATGACCGTTTCCGCGCCGAGTCCTTTCATTCTTTCCGCGAGGGTCTGGCAGAGCTTCTCCGCAATATCCGGATATTTGAACAGAAGCGCCGCCTGAAAGAATTTATTGCTGTGCAGTTTGCTGCGGAGAACGAAATGACCGTCGAGAAGCGCCCCGACGTCCTGAAATGTTTTGATGATTTCCTGATCTGTCATGATTCAGATGATCCTTTTATAAAATGTTGGGAATTAACGGAATGTATTGGCGGAGGTCGGCTCGATCCAGATATGGAAGTCAACTTTTTTATCTCCGATGTTCAAGGTGATCATGGTATTCAGGCGGGTCAGGAGCAGAGCATAGGGAATCTTGACTTCACCGGCGGGAACCGTAACCGCGACATTGCAGTCTCCGAGAATCGGCTCGGCATCGCGGAGAGCAAGAATCAGATTTTTGAGCTTGTTGAGTTTTGTCTTCAACGCAGTGTCGAATGCATAGGGACGATGGCATTTCGGGCAGAGCACCTGAAAATCATCCGCCGCAAGCTCCATCAGATTAAATTTGATAACACCGTTACACTCTGGTTCCACGCAAATAAAGTCCAATTGCGCCTTGCTTGCATTGATTTCGTTCTGATTCGCCATGATTATAATTTTCCATACTTTTTTCTTGAACTCTGGTCTATCCGGCATAGCCTGAAAACCTGCTGCCGGAATAACATTGAGTTATAATATAATGCAACTTCGCCCATATGAAAGAGATAATTGAAAAAAAAACACAGCTTTTCTACTTCATTTTGCAATATGGGACGGTACAGTTGGAAAACCGGGAAAGACCGGAAGGGGAAAAAATTGAATCCGGTCTTATTTTATCTGTTTTTCCGCCGATGCTTATTTGCCGTTTTTCCGGAACTCCCGGCAGTGCCGCATGATTTCTTCAAGCGTGTCTGAGGTGACATATCGCCGGGGTTTCTGTTGACGGCAGTTTGCACTGTGGAAAAATCCCGGGGACAAAAAAAACTCCGGAGCATTTGCTGCCGGAGGCTCTGCATGAAAACGCAAGCATTGTTTTATTTGGTTTCCGCGTCATAAATATTCGTTACGGTGCTGGGCAGGGCGTTGTAAATGGAATTTGTCCCGTTGTCGATTTCATTTCCTGCGAGAACCGTTCCGTTGATCTTGCGGATGATGATGGCACTGTCACGCGCAAGTTTGGAACTGATTGCATCTGTATCACCGACACCGTCCATCTGTGCGGAAACATTTCCGAGAACCTTTCCTGTCTTGTCCACAAGCTCCACGGAGGCAATCATTTTCCCGTTCTTTTCCCGTTTCATGGCGACCAGGCACAGCGCACTGCATTTGAGTTTATCGCAAAGCTCGCCGATCTCTTTTGGGGTAAGTTTTTTGCCGTGTTCAAACTTCAGCGCGCCGATCGCGTTCTGAACCGTTCTCGTATCCAGCACATTGACTTTGGCATGAGTCGTCAGTTCCGAAAGAAAATATTCAATGAAAAGACTGCGGCACATTTCAAGCCCGTTCGTCGGGTCATCCTGAATATCCGTGACGGCGCAGACAACCGGTTTTTGAGCGTAGGCAGCGGCAGCGGTCAACACGGACAGCACAACAACGGCAAGCAATTTTCTGATCATGATCAATATTCCTGTTATTAGTTTGATTTTTAAATAATATATCACAGCCTGCGACATTTTCAATCGCTGCAACTCTCATGGAACGGAACTATCTCAAGAAAAATTGCTTTTTTATTTTAAAAAGAATGAAAACGGGGTTATATTATTCAGTTACATTTAGTTTTCAGGTCAGATAAAATATGGAGAGACCGTTGATGAAAGAATTCAAAGTAGGAATTATCGGGTTCGGAACCGTTGGCGCCGGCGTGGCGTCCTGCCTTCTGAACAATGCGGATACGATTGCAAAACGTACCGGAGTCAAGCCGGTTCTTACAAAGATTGCCGACCTCGATATCACGACAGACCGCGGGGTCAAGGTGCCGAAAGGCATTCTGACGACGGACGCAAAGGCTCTGATTGACGAGGTCGATGTGGTGGTCGAACTCATCGGCGGGACAACGATTGCTAAAAAATTCATTCTTGAAGCGCTTGAAAAAGGCAAAGCTGTCGTGACGGCAAACAAGGCGCTGCTTGCGGAACATGGCAAAGAGATTTTCGAAACAGCCGAAAAACACAATACGGAAATCTATTATGAAGCCAGTGTGGCAGGCGGAATTCCGATCATCAAAAGCCTGCGCGAAGGTTTTGTCGGCAACCGCATCAGCCGTATCTACGGTATCATGAACGGCACCTGCAATTATATCCTGACACGGATGCAGCGCGAGGAAATTGATTTCGCCCCCGTTCTCAAGGATGCGCAGCAGCTCGGCTATGCGGAAGCGAATCCATCCCTCGACATTGACGGATTCGATACTGCGCACAAGGCGGCGATCCTTTCCGCTCTCGCATACGGCAAATGGTTCGGGATGGACCCCATTTACGTTCAGGGGCTCCGCGATGTCACGCTTTCCGACATCAAGCTTGCCGATGAACTCGGATATAAGATCAAGCTCCTTGCCATCATCAAGAAGGAAAACGACGATGTGGAAATCCGCGTTCATCCGACCATGATCCCGAAAAAGACTCAGCTCGCCATGATTGATGAAGTGTTCAACGGCGTCATGGTGACCGGCGATTATGTCGGCGACACGCTTTTCTACGGGCGCGGCGCAGGGCGTGCCGCAACCGCCAGCGCGGTGGTTTCGGATATTGTCGACGTCGGTTTGAACCTGACTCATAACTGCGTCCGCCGTCTTCCCTCCTTCCGTGAGGGGGCGCAGTTCGGCAAGATCATCAAAATGGACGATGTCAATTCCCGCTACTACCTGCGGGTTCAGGTCATTGATCAGCCGGGCGTGCTTGCGAAAGTCGCGAATCTGCTCAGTGAAAACAAGATCAGCATCTCCAGCCTGGTCCAGCGCGAAGGACAGTCCAAGAATAATGTCTCCCTGCTGATCATCACGCACATGACCGTGGAGAAAAACATCAAGAGCGCGATTGAAGCCATCGGCAGACTCGCCGAGGTCAGGGATTCCGTGAAACTTATAAGAATTGAGGATATCTGAAAGAATGGGAAATCACACCATTGAAAAAATCGGCGGGACTTCGATGAGCCGTTTCGGCGAAGTCATGAACAATGTGATCATCGGTTCCAGAAAAGGCGCGGAGCTCTACAACAGAGTGTTTGTCGTTTCCGCTTATTCCGGAATCACCAATCTGCTTCTCGAGGATAAAAAGACCGGTGAACCCGGAGTTTACGGGCACATTGCAAGAGACAACAAAAACTGGCCGGAGGCATTGGAGAAAGTCCGTGAAAGAATGCTCGAATACAACAGGAGCTTTGAAGGCATCGGCTTGAATGTCGCTGATGCGGACCGGTTTGTGAATGAGCGTATCGACGCCGTCAGGGAATGCCTGAAATACATTACATTCCTGCGCAGCGCCGGACATTCCAGGCCGTCCGAATACCTGCCGTCCACGCGTGAATTTCTCGCGGCTCTCGGCGAAGCGCACAGCGCATACAACTCCGTGGAAATCCTCAAGGCGAACGGAGTCAACGCGCGTTTCGTCGACCTCTCCGGCTGGATGTCTCCCGATATCATGTCTCTGAACGAAGCGATTCTTTCCGCGTTCAAGGATATCGAATTCGACCGGGAGATGCCGATCGTGACAGGCTACGTCAAATATGACGAAGGCATCATGAAGCGTTTTGACCGCGGTTACAGCGAGATTACATTCAGCAAGATTGCGGTTCTCACAGACGCCAAGGAAGGCATTATTCACAAGGAGTTTCATCTTTCCACGGGCGACCCGAAACTGATCGGAGTCGACAAAGTGCAGATCATCGGCAATACGAATTTCGACATTGCCGATCAGCTTTCCGACATGGATATGGAGGCGATTCATTCCAAGGCGGCGAAAGAGATGGAAATGAAGAATATTCCGATCCGCATCAAGAACGCATTCGATCCGGAGCATCCCGGCACCCTGATCAGCCGCGACTACATCTCCCCTGCGCCCCGCGTGGAGATGATCTGCGGACGCAGCGATCTGATTGCGCTTGAGGTGCATGACCCGGAAATGGTCGGCGGCGTCGGCTATGACCACAGGCTGACCGAATTTCTTGCACGCAACGGAATCAATTACATTGCGAAGAATACCAACGCCAATACGATTACGCATTATATTCCGCAGAAGAGCAAGAATATCGAGGCGTGCATGGCGGAAATGCGCAAGGCGTTCGTTCATGCGACAGTCACAGGGACTCCTGTTGCCGTTGTCTCGGTGATCGGCACCAACATGAAGATTCCGGGATTTCTCGCCAAAGCCGCCAAAGCCCTGTATGAAGCGGATATCAACGTGCTCGCCCTGGATCAGGTCATGCGGCAGGTGAACATTCAGTTCATTGTTTCTCGTGATGACTTCAAGAAGGCGCAGATCGTTCTCCATCGGGAATTCGTGGAAAACGTATAACTGTTCCGGTGAAAAGAACCGCCCGTCTGAAATATGGAGTTTCAGGCGGGCTTTCTGTTTTTAAATGCAGTTGCGATGTCCTGCGGTATTCCGGTAAGCATTGCGTAATGAGTTGATTCTCTGGGGGGCATACACCCCGTCCCCCGGTCAAGGGCAAAGCCCTGCACATACTGTTTTGGATTTTCGTCATCGGTTGGGCTTTTCGAGCGCTTGATTTTTCAGACGGGTTCTGATATATTAAATATTATAAAGTAATATTCAATATTATTGAATAAAGAGGAGGCTTTCTATTGTGAAGTGTTACCGGAAGATCATTTACGGCGCGACCTGTTACGGAATCGGCGCAGCATGTCGGAGCGGGCGAGATACCTTGATTCTGGAACCGGGCATTCATCCGGGGGGCGAATTTGCCGACACATTCAATCCCGGACGGTTCTGGACGCATCCCCTGAGGACTGTGCAGGCGCGGGCTTTCCGCTCGGAACTGGAAGAACGCGGAGCATTGAACGGAAAGGCATTCCATCTGCCGGCGCTGATTCCGGCGCTTTGTCGTTTCATCCTCGACAAAAGATTGGAGATCAGGCTGAATCATTCTGTGATCTCCGTGGAGCCGGATGGCTTGAATCTGCGGGTTCGCGCGGCAGCTCCCGAAGGGGAGTGCGAGTTTCTGACCGCTTCTTTTACGGACACATGGTCATTGCCGGAGGGAAAGCTGATCGGGAAATCGCTGAATGCGGCGGTTCGTGCCTGCGGGGATGCCGCTCCGCCGGAGATTGCCGGTTTCATGCCGGGGGCATTCCCCGGAGAGGGATATCTCCGGTTTCCCGTTGCCGGAGACTGCACTTATCCGGACGCACGCCTCCAATTGGAACAGTTCTGGCGGAGTCGTCCGGCGGAAGCGGGCAACTGGAGCATTACGGGAACCGCAATGCGGTTTGAACTGAAAGCAGGAAAAAAAGCGGAGAAGATTTCTCCGAGGCATATTCGGGTGTTTTCCGGGAGTTTCAATCATGCCGCCGCCGCTCTGGACGCCGGTTTTTCAGGGGAGGTGGAACTGTGATCCGTTCCGTGGTATCCAATGGCAGAACGGTCCGGAGCGAGTGGACGGGACCGTATGAAGAATATGATGTGATCGTTGCAGGCGGCGGAACCGCCGGGGCGATTGCCGCAATCGTCGCCGCTGAACACGGAATGAAGACGCTTGTCGTGGAAAGAAGCAATTGCTGCGGGGGAATCGGCACCGGCGGGCTTGTCACGAATTATTATTACGGGATCCGGCACGGGCGGCATACCTTGATCGATGCCGCCGTCAAAGAGCGTGAAAACGGTTCCGGTTATATTCTGCGGAAAAACTGTTTTTCTGCGGAGCTCAAGAAAATCGAGTTGGAACAGACGATGCTCAAGGCGGGAGTTGAAATCCGCTATGAGGCTGTCCTGACGGCTGTCCTGATGCGTGATGAATCAACCGTGAACGGCGTCTTCTGGCATGATGCGGACGGGGAACATTGTGCGGCGTGCCGTTATGTGATCGACGCGACAGCCGAAGCGCAGGTTGTTTTTCTTGCCGGCGGCGCATTTCATTTCGGGCGTGAATCGGATGGCTTGGCGCAGACCTATACCTTGAACTATTCCCGTTCTGCGGACAATACCCAACTGATCAACTTCGGAGACGGGGGATATGTGAATCCGTCTGACTCCTCCGAGTTGACGGATGAAATTTTAAGGCAGTCCGCCGCGTTGTATCCGGACCGTTTCACTGCGGAGAACCGGATCGACTTTTTTTCCGGTCACTTCTGCGCCAGAGAAGGGCGGCTGATTGCCGGCGAGGAGAATCTGACGCTGGAGGATGTGATTCACGGCAGGCTTGCAGCGGAGCCGATCGCATGGGAACGCTCCAACTGGGATACCCATACACTGGACCTTGGTTTTGAAGATGATACCGCAATGCAGTGGGGCGTTGTTGCAATGCAGTGGAGTACGGTTCTGCATATTCCGGTTCCGCGCGGCGCACTGATCCCGAAGGGACTGCATGGAATTCTTGTCGCAGGGCGGATGCTGGCGGTGGATCACAATCTCTCGCAGGCAGTCCGCATGAAAGACTGTATGCAGTTTACCGGCGAGGCGGCGGCTGTGATGGCTTCGCTCGCCGTGAAAAAGCATTGCGATGTCCGGGATGTCCCGTATCGGATGATTGCCGGGGAACTTTCCTGCGGGGATTACAGTGGTGAAAATGAAAAGCTCCTGTTGAAAACGGAGGCGGAAATCCTGAACGGACTCCGGTCAGGAGCGCCGGGGCAGGCGATCTGGTCCGCATACCGTATGGGCAATCGTGCGTATCTGAAAACATTGCTGGGAGAACCCGATCCTGCCTGCGCCCATGCCGCTTTTGCCCTGGCGCTTCTGAAAGAGAAATCCTGTCTGGGGATTCTGCGTGAACTGGCGGAACAGCGGAATGCCCGCAGGGCGGAAACTCCGCGCAGTGAACCGCATCGTCAGGAATACGGAGCAATCGCGGCCTATCTGCTCGGATGGATGGGAGACGCGGAAAGCGTCGATCTGCTGATCGGCATCCTGAAGGAGCGTCGTTCGGCGCAGTATGCCGTCAATGCTTTGAACGCACTGATGCGGATTGGAGAGGAAGCGGAAGATTTGAGGCAGAAGATCGGTTTTGCCCTGAGCGAGTTCGCAGGGATTTCGCAGAATCCGCTGACGATCTGCTGTTTCGGGAGCAGCCGTCCGCTGAACATTCTGAACCGGATGCGTATTCTGATCTGTGCGCGCCTCGACAAATGGGGAATTCATCATTATGTTGAGACTGTCCTGAACGGCGGGAAACTGACGCAGGTGGAACGGAACATGTGGAGGAGACTGTGCCGATGATTCAGGTGCTGGAACGTTTTGCGAAGATCATGAATCATGTCTCCGCGCATGATGAGGCGCCATGCCGTCTGCGCGATCTTGCCGCGATGCTGGGAGTTTCGCCGTCCGCATGTGCCAATATCGTCTCCAGCATGGTGAAACTGGGGTATCTGGAGTCAGCGGAACAGGGCGGGTACCGGCTCGGCCCGACGCCGTCCCTGCTGGTGCGTTCCGGCGCCTACAAGCAGTATATTGTGCAGACGGCTGCGCCTTTTCTGGAAGAACTGGTTCGCAGAATCAATGAAAATTGCCTGATCGTGACGCATTCCGACGGAAAACGGGTTGTCCTGCTGAGTCGGAAGAGCAGCCGCGAACTGCAATTGAATGAACCTCTCATGACGGAGAACCTGATGCATACCGCAACGGGCTGCGTCATGCTTGCCCATATGTCCGGGGAGGAGCTGGAACGGTACGAGTCGGTTCAGCCGTTTGCCGGTTCAATTTTTCCCGCTGTTACCTCGTGGAGCGGCTTCCGCGCGAAGCTTGCCGGAATCCGGCGGGACGGAATCGCGTTCGACAATCGGGGCGTCGGTTTGGATGGTCGCCGCGCGCTGGCGGTTCCCGTGTATCGTGACGGTGAACTGGAGTGCGTGCTCGGATGCTGGTATCCGACGGTTCGGGCAAATCCGAAGCATCGTGCCTGCATTGCTCTGAACTGCCGTAAAACCGCCGGGCGCATTTCCGCGGCACTGGACGCATTATGACTGAAAAAGGCATTTCCATAATTGAAAAAATTCTGAAGAACTTGTAAAAGTGCCGTCATTGAAGTATTTTAAAGCTCCTTTTTATTTTTTAACAGAAAAGAAAGACAGGCAGAAATGAAAACTCAAACCAGAAACGGACGCTATGTCGAATTGCTCGATACAACGCTGCGTGACGGGGAGCAGACGCCCGGCGTCGCTTTTACTCCCGCAGAAAAATTTGAGATCGCCCGGATTCTCATTTCTCACCTGCGTATAGACCGGCTTGAAATCGGGTCCGCACGGGTATCTGACGGAGAGCGCGAGGCGCTTGCCGCGATCCTGAAATGGGCGGAACACCGCGGATGCGTCGACCGGATGGAAATCCTCGGATTCGTTGACGGGGGAAAATCCGCCGCATGGATCAGAGATGCCGGCGGCAAGGTTCTGAATCTCCTTGCGAAAGGTTCGGAAAATCATTGCCGCGTTCAGCTCCGCAAAGAGCCGCAGCAGCATTTCGACGAGGTCTGCCGCGAGATTGAGAATGCGCACAAACTCGGACTGGACGTCAATCTCTACCTGGAGGACTGGTCCAACGGGATGGCGCATTCATTCCATTATGTCTATTCTTTCATGAATGCTCTCAAGAATATGCCGCTGGAACGGATCATGCTGCCCGATACGCTCGGCATTATGACGCCGGATGAGGTGACGCGTTATCTCGACTGGATGTATGCCGCGTTTCCCGATGCCCGTCTTGATTTCCACGGACACAATGACTACGGGCTTGTGACGGCGAACAGCCTTGCCGCCGTCAAAGCGGGAGTCAACGGCATCCATGTAACGGTGAACGGTCTCGGCGAGCGTACCGGCAATCAGCAGCTTGCGCAGCTGGTGGTTGTGATCAACGATCATTCGGATCGCACGACACGGGTTCCCGAAAAGGAACTTCAACATGCGTCCGAGCTTGTCCAGACGATTTCCGGCAAGCGTTATTCCTGGAATACCCCGGTGATCGGTACCGATGTGTTCACGCAGACCTGCGGCGTTCATGCGGATGGCGACAAGAAGGGGAATCTGTATGCGAACCGTCTGCTGCCGGAGCGTTTCGGGCGCAAGCGGAATTATGCGCTCGGCAAACTTTCCGGCAAGGCTTCCCTTGACCAGAATCTTCAGATCATGGGGATGGCGGAACTGGCTCCCGAAGTGCGCGCAAAGGTGCTTCAGGAGGTGGTGCGCCTCGGCGACAAGAAGAAACAGGTTACGCCGTCGGATCTTCCGTTTATCATTGCCAGCGTTCTGCGTACGCCGATCACCGGTCGTGTGAAAGTCGTGGACTATCAGATTGAAAGCAGTCTGAAATGCACGCCGAAAGCGGTGGTCACGATTGAGCTCGACGGCGAAAAGATCACGGAAAAAGCTTCCGGAGACGGTGGTTACGACGCATTTGTGAAGGCGTTGCGCAAGCTGTTGAAAAAACGCGGGATTACGTTCCCGAAACTTGCCGATTATGAGGTGAGAATTCCGCCGGGAGGCAAGACCGACGCACTGGTCGAGACTACGATCAGCTGGGAGATGCCGGAGCGCACCCTGACTACGACCGGAGTCGACAGCGACCAGCTTACCGCCGCCGTCGTAGCGACGGAAAAAATGCTGAACCTGGTGATTAAATAAGAGTTCCGCGCCGGAACTTTGAGAAATCTGTTTTTGAGGGGCTCGTTGCAGAGCCCCTTCATTATTTTGTGGCATTTCTTCGCAGGATTCATTCGACAGGAGAGAATGGTTATCCACTCGGAAATCAGCCGGATTGGAATTTGACGGCATACCAGACGGCAAGGCAGACTAAGATTTTTTTCCTGTCCTGCTTCATCTGCCGGATATATTTTTTCGGATTTTAAATTACAAAATTTGAAAACATCAAAAATAAGAATACATTACTTTTCATATACAATGTAGTTGTGTTGATTGAAAACCGTTATATTTCAGCAAATGCACTGAAAACCCGCCAAGTTGAGAAGTTATTATTTGCTGCGACAAGGGATTATTGTATCCGGATGTATTCACCATTGCGCAAGCCCGGAATACAAGCCCTCGCGAAATATACCCGGTTGGATTGTCTTTGTAACACGGACATCCGCCGGGCGCTTCGTCATGTCGCAGCAGGTTCTTGGCGGGACCTTCAGTGCAGTGATTTTGAAGCGTTCGGCTCTTTTTTGCCACTGCCGCTTTTCTGTTTGAGTCAGATTTAACACAAATCACAATTTCATCCTCAGTTCCAACTTCATGAAATTTCTTGCCTGAAATGTCAACTGTTGGCATGTCTTGCCGTATCGTTACCGCAGGATTTTCTTTCTTCCTGTCTGGAAAGTCCTGCAATTACATCATTGAATTTACAAAAAGGATGAACCTTGATGATTAAAGCATGTTTGAAAAAATGTCTGCCTCCCGTGTTTATTGATTTTTACCGAATATGTTCTTATGGGAGATTGCCCGCTTCCGGCGTGTATGACACTTGGGAACATGCATGTGAGAGGTTGCACGGGAAAGATTACTGCGACCGTGAGATTTCGGCTCTTGTAGCCTTCCGAACGAAACAGCTATTGAAAAATCCGGAGACATTGCCTTTTTCTCTTTCCGCATTGCAGACGATCGCCGCAATGGGGCAGATTTTGATTGAGACGGAAAAATCCCGCCTATCTGTTCTTGACATCGGGGGTGCCTGCGGCTTGCATTACCATCAGATAAAGAAATGTTTCCCTTCCATTTCTTTTGACTGGCATGTCCTTGAGACGGAGGTCATGGCGGAAGACGGCAGTAAAACCGGAAATTATGAGGAATTGAAATTTTTCACAAAGATCGGTGATTTGACTGCGTATGATTTCATCCACTGTTCCGGCACTCTGGGATATATCCCGGAATGTGAATCATTATTGGACTCAATCCTCGGAAGCGGCTGTGAATATATACTTTTATCCAGAACCTCGCATGTAAAAGGAGAGAAAGATATTTTTATTACTCAGTGGCATCCGTTGCACTTGAACGGGCCCGGAAAGATGCTGCCTCCGGGTTTTAAGGATAAAGTCGTGGGGTATCCTGCCAGAATATTTTCAAAAGAACGTCTGAAAAAAAGTTGCAGAGAAATTATACAATCCGCTGGGAAGTTGATGACAATAGTGCATTCATATCGGTGCAAGGGCATGAAGTCGGCGGAATTTCTTATTTCATGCAAAAGAAATAGTGTTATCGCATTGTGTAGAATCCGGATTATGTTCTGTGTGGATGGCAGACACTGAGATCTCATGCTGCCGGATTTTATGATTGCTGTTTCAGACAGTACATTCCAGTTGGCAGTCGCAAGGCTCTTTTGCCACATGCTCCGGGTTGTATTCCTGTGCTTCCACACAACCCATCGCACGGTAGAATGCCTGGCTTTCCACTGCGGAGTGCGCGGAAATATACAGTTTCTTCGCACCATGCTGCTTTGCCCAGTTTTTCGCAATGCGGAATAACTCCCTGCCGATTCCTCTGCCTCGCATATCTTCCGATACATGAATGCTGGACAGATCCAGATATTCCTTGTTTCTGCCGAATAAGGCGGATTCCACGGAAACAAAACCTTTCAGTTGTTCCAGAAAGAATGCTCCCGACACCATTCCGCCCGTCTGTACTGTATTTTTCAGGCAGGAAACCAGAAACGCATAGTCTCTTTCCGTCCATTCATCCGTAAATGCAATGTCTTTTATGCACCAGACGCCGCTGATCTTCCGCCAGCATTTCGTAACTGCCTGATGCCGTTTGAAATGCCGGAACAATTCCCGGTTGATTTCATTGACATGCGGCATTCTGTATTCAATCATGAGTGTTGAAGTCCCGTATGTAAAAAAATACCGGCACCCGGAGAAGGCGCCGGTATTCTGATGTGGATTCGGAAATCAGGAAAGTTTGGCTTTGACCTGGTCAAGCTCTGCGGATGCGTCCGAAAGAAGCTCGTCGATCAGATTCTTGACCGGAACGACCTTGTCCATGAGCCCGACAGACTGGCCTGCCATCAGAGAGCCTGTTTCCACATCGCCTTCGACAACGGCGCGGCGGAGAGCTCCCATCCAGAATTTTTCCACTTCCATCTGGGCTTCCTGTCTGTGAATCGTGCCTTCCTCCAGTTTTTTGAGAAGCTCAAGCTGGAGTCTGGAGAAAGTATCATGCCCTTTGTTCTTGAGCGCGCGGACGGCGACGACCGGAAGACGGGAATCGAATTGCGGCGTTGCAATGGCGTCGCGGGCGTTGGCATGCATGAACGCATCCTTGAATTTCGCGTGCGCGGAACATTCGTCCGTCATGACGAAACGGGTTCCGATCTGAACACCGGCGGCTCCCATGAGCAGTGCGTGCGCCATCATTTTACCCGTGGCGATGCCGCCTGCGACGAATACCGGAATCTGATCGCCGAATTTGAACAGAAGCTGCTGGATCAGAACCATCGCGGAGACGTGTCCGATGTGTCCGCCGGCTTCACTGCCTTCGAGCATGATTGCGTCCGCCCCGAAACGGATCATGCGTTCGGCAATGGAAAGCGTGGAGGCAAAGCAGATGGTCTTCTTGCCGGCGTTCTTGGCGATGGCGACCTCTTTTTCTTTCGGAATGGAGCCCGCGAAAAAGACGTAATCAACCGGCATGTCGGGAAGGGCGGCAAGCTGTTCCTGGTAAGCGGGTGCGACAGTGACCAGATTGACCGCAAAGGGTTTGTCCGTCAGCGTTCTGGTTTCTTCGACCTGGGAACGGAGCACCCCGACCGGCGCATTGCCTCCGGCGATACAGGCGAAACAGCCGTTGTTGCAGACCATGGAAACAAGTTTCGGATCGGAGACCCAGGTCATGGCTCCGCAGATGACCGGATATTTCACATTCAGGAATTCGCTGCCCCGCTTCATCATTCTGCGAAGGTTGGCATTTACACAGTTGTCATGATCGATTGTCGTGATTGACATTTCATACTCCCTTTCGTTAAAGCATAAGGGGATAATATACTGCGAACCGGGACGATTTACAAGTTTTTCACAGCAGAATGAGTGTCTGAAAGGGAAAGAGTCCACTTTTCGCCTTTCCGTCTTTTTGTTCTTTTGCATCTGAGCCGTGCCGGATCTTCGGGGAAAGGATATCCCGTATATTTTGATGCATATTATTGCATTCCATGTTTTTTCATGTAAATTACGGATATTTGATCTATTATAATACGCATCTTTAAATGGCGGCGGTCGGTGAATATGACGGAATACAGCTTTGCAAAAACAGTGAGATTTTTGTCTCTTGTTTTTTTCATTTTCGGAGCGACGCTTCTTTATGCAGATAAACTGCAGGAATCGAAACGCGTTCTGCTGATCCAGTCCTATCACAATACATTCCGCTGGACGAATCAGGTGACGCAGGGGTTCCTGAACCGTATGGAGCATCTGGCGCCCAATACGGAGATCGAAGTCATTTATCTTGATCTTCTGAGAAAGGGGTCTCAGAAGAAAACGAAGTTGGAAAAAGCGGTAAGGAAGATACGGCAGGGTTTTTTTGACCTTGTCGTTGTTTCCGGCGACGATGGAATTGATCTGTTTCGTGCCTGTGCAGGAGAGATTCCGGCAAAACAGCAGATTCTGTTCTCTGGATGGATCAATTCGGACCCCGCGGTCAGGAAGGACTTCCCGAATTCCACCGTCCTGGTCCAGAAGACCGATATCGAAGGAACCCTGCGGCTTGCCGAGGCGTGTCTGAACGGTGCTCCGGAGAAAATTTTTGTCATTGTGGACAAGGGAGACGCGGGAAAAAGGATCGCCGTTGATATACGGAGAGCCATTGTTCAGAAAACACTTCCCCCGTTGAAGATTTTGAACGGGGAGCAATACGATACACAACAGTTGCTTGAGTTCCTCGCGGACCAGCCGAAAAACGCAATTGTCATTTATACCGGCTGGTACAGAATCGGAATCAATGATCATGTCGCTCTGCGCGGGACAGGCAGTCAGATCGCCACGGTCAGCCGCGCTCCTGTATTCTGCACCGTGGACTCGTGGCTGCAGGACGGCATGGTGGGCGGTGTCATGGCGGTCGGGCAGCAGCAGGGACAGGAAGCCGCCGATATTGCCGCGCAGATTCTCAAAGGCGCTCCTGCTGCCTCCCTGCCGTTCCGGACTGCAAAGAATTCCCCGATCATTGATGTGTACCAGCTTCACCGCGTCAACCTTTACCCGGAACGTTTTCCGCCTGCTGCCATCCTGCTGAATGAGCCTGTGACATTCTGGAAGGTCTACCATATTCATATCATCGTCGCCGCGGCGCTTTTCCTGATCATATGCCTGCTGCTGGTTCTCGTGACGATCAATATGGTGCGTTTCCGCGCCGTGACCCGTGAAAGGGAACAGGAACAGAGGAAGCACTACCGGCAACTGAATGCCATTGCCGAACGGTTCCGCACGACACTGAATTCCATTGGCGACGCTGTCATTGCCACGGACCCTGAGTCCCGCATAACCCTGATCAATCCGGTCGCCGTCAAACTGACAGCCTGCCCGGAGGATGTGGCAGGCAAGAAGCTGGCGGAGGTTTTTCATATCGTCAGCGGCTATACGGGAGAACATGCCGTTTCGCCTGTGGAGGAGGCTTTGCGCACCGGGGAGATTGTTGAACTGGTGGATCATATTGATCTGATTGCCTTGAACGGGATCCGTTACCACATTTCCGCCAGCGCCGCTCCGATACGCAATACCGCCGGAGCTGTGACCGGTGTGGTTCTGGTGTTCCGCGATGTCACCGGCGAACAGGAGCAGAAGGCGCAGAATGCGGCGATGCTCAGGACTCTGCAGCAGGTTACAAGCTGGGTCAATCTCTCTTATTTCAACTGTAATCTGGATGGATCGGGACTCAGTACGCAGACCGGATTGAACTGGAGGCATGAAGCAGACGGCAGGCCGGTTTCCCCCCGCCGCTGGGTTTTTGAAGAGGACCGCGAGATGTTTTACCGGGAATGGAACCAGTTGCGCAACGGCTCCAAAAAAGAGATCGATCTCACCTATCGCTCCAATTATGACGGCACGATGCAGTATTACCGTATGTCCGCCACACTCTGGCGGAATCCTGACTCGGACACTCCGCGGATTTTCGGCACGATCCAGAATGTGACGGCAATTGCCGAAAAAGAGCGGAAATATAACGATACCAACGCGTTGTTGAAAGCGCTGGTCGAGACGCTGCCTTGTCTTGTTTTCATCAAAGACGCTTCCGACGATTTCCGCTATCTGGTTGCGAACCGCACTTTTGCCGGTTTTCTGAAGCAGACTCCGGAGGACATGGTCGGCAAGACCGATTTTGAAATATTCGGTGAACATGAGTTTGTAAAACGTTTCAGGCGGGATGATGAGGAGGCGCTTCGGGCGGGGAAGAACATCGAATCTCTGGAGACCATAAAGGAACCGGACGGCAGCATACGTTATCTCCACGGGGTCAAGGGGATCGTCAGGCAGACGGACGGCAGGCTTCTGCTGGTGGGGATGGCTACGGAAGTCACGGAGCTGGAACAGGCCAAGCGCAAGGAGGAGGATGCCCGCAAACTGCTTCAGGCGGTTCTTGACAATATTCCCGCGGGCGTCATTCTGAAAGACCCCGCCGATGATTTCCGTTACCTGATCTGGAACAAAGCGCTGGAAAAAATTTCAGGAATACCGGGAGCCCGTGTTTTGGGCAGGACGGACAGGGAGATTGACATTTACCCGGGATGCCGGGAAAAGTTTATCGAGGAGGACCGCAGGACCATATCCGGCGGAAAGGAAATTTCATTTGTCGAGGTCCTGCCGACGGTTCGCGGTACGGAGGTCGTCTGCAACACTCACAAGATACCGTTCACGCCGGAACCGGGCAAGACATTCCTGCTCGGTCTCTGCATGGACATTACCAAAGAATGGGCTTTGGAGAAAGAGAAGAACAAACTGATTCAGCGCTTGAACGATCATATCAGAAATGAGAAAATGCTGAATCATTGTCTTCAGACGATCACAATCGAAAACGATCTGGATAAGACGATCAATACGATTCTCAAAGCCGTCGGTGAAAACTGCGATGCCGACCGCTGTTATGTGGTCCGCTGTCACGAACCGCAGCACACCATCGACACCGCCTATGAGTGGCTGCGCGAAGGGATTCCGTCACAGTTGAAGTCCTTCCGGAAGTTTGACCTGAATAAAGTGGACGGCATTTATCAGAGTATCCTCAACGAAAAAGAAATTGCCGTCAGTGATCTGCGGCAGGCGCCGGAAGTGTTTCGGGAGCTGGCGGAGCATTTCCCTGAAAGATCCGTTGATATGAAATCGTTGCTGCTTTGCAGTATCTGGGACAACGGACAGTTCTGGGGTGTTATCGGGATCAGTTATGTCCGCCGCCGGCATGATATTACGGAGGCGGATAAGGAAACGCTTCGCAGCGCCTGCAATCTGTTCATGCTCGCTCTGGAGCGGAACCGGCAGATGGAGCTTGCCGCTGAAAGCATGTCGCTGCAGAAGCAGATCATTGACAATATTACGATTCCGATCGCCATGTTCGACAAGGACTGTTCCATCATGAAAGCCAATGCCGCCGCAGCGGCAATGATGTCGGGAGCAACCCCGCAGGACATCATCGGCAGAAAATGTTATCAGGCGCTCTGCGGCTGTGACGAACCGCCGGAATGGTGTCCGTTCCGCCAGGTTATGGAAACGGGCGAGACGGTTCACCGCGATGTCGAGAACCGGGGGCGCCGCTACCATATGACCTGCCAGCCGATTTTCGACCGTCACGGCAACGTGGAGTCCGTATTCGAAGCGTCTGTTGATATGACGGAGCATTATCAGCAGCAGCTTGCTCTGGAAAACAGCCGTAACAAATTGCTTGCCAGCAATGAACAGCTCCGGCTCTATATTGAGCAGGATAAAGCGGTCAGCGCCTGTCTGGAAAGTCTGCTGTTCTACTCGGATTTCAAAGATGCGCTCAGACATGTGCTTGCCAATATCGGGCGTTTGCTGGGGGCGAACACCTGTTCTCTGTTTCGTGCCGGAGATGAGCGTTGTACCCGCATCACCACGGTCGAAAACTGGGGCAGGACGGAGGATACGGCAAAGCGGCGGCGCATAGCCGAACTGAAAATGGAAGAGTATCCCACAATTCAGGAAACATTGTTCACGAAAGGGGAATTTTCCATTGACCGGGCGGATGCGGAGAGGAAAGACACTCCGCTCCGCAGAGATGTCCTGAAATACCTGACATGGCGTAAAGCCAATGCATTGTGCTGTGTTGCGATTCATCATAAAGGGAAGTATTGGGGGCATATCGGAGCGGAATATACGGATGGAGCCACATTCGGGGCTCCGGGACTCCGGCTCATGCATTCCGCTGCACGCATGATAGAACTGCTGATCGAACGTTCCGACAGTACACGCCAGCTTGCCCGGAGCGAATACGAAAAGAAGATGATCTTCAATATTCTGAATATTCCGCTGGTTCTGTTCGATGCGGAGAGGAAGATCATCCGCGTGAATCCTGCGGCGGAGAAACTGGTCGGCATGACGGAAGCGGAAATCATTCAGCGCCCATGCCCTGAGACATTCTGCAATCATTCGATGAGCCGCGGGAAATGCCCTGTTGAACGTACCTTGAAAACCGGTTTGCCGCAGACTCAGGAGGCTGTGCTCAACGGACGGAATTACCAGCTTTCCACTCTGCCCTTTTTCGAGAATGGCAAAATGGTGAATGTCCTGCAAAGTTATGTCGATATGACGGATGCCTGTCGCCAGCAGGAGAAGCTGAAGCAGGCGATGTTCGATGCACAGGCTGCCGATCGGGCGAAGAGTTTCTTCCTTGCCACGATGAGTCATGAAATCCGGACACCGCTCAATGCCGTGATCGGATTCAGCGAACTTCTGCAGAACCGCGGGCTTTCCGAAAAGGAGCAGATGGAGTATCTGCGTTCAATCCATTTTGCGGGAACGGCTCTCCTTCGTCTGATCAATGATATCCTGGATCTTTCCAAGATTGAGGCGGGACAGGTCAGAATCGTTCCGGAAAAAATGGATTTTACCACCTTGTGTTCCGAAATGCAGTCGATTTTCATGCAGAAGGCGAAGGAAAAAAATCTGGTTTTCCGGCTGGTTTATTCCGGCAATCTTCCGTTGCTGTATCTGGATAACCAGAGGATGCGGCAGGTGCTTCTGAATCTGCTCGGCAATGCCGTCAAATTTACGGACAAAGGCAGTATCGCGCTCGAAACTGAATTCAAGCCGGAGGATGCGGCGCATGGAACTCTGGTGATCCGGGTGCGCGATACGGGAATCGGCATTTCCGAGGAGTCGCGGACGAGGATTTTCGAACCGTTTGTTCAGGATAATGCGTCGCGGGACCGCGCCTATCAGGGGACGGGGCTCGGACTTTCCATTTCAAGTCGCCTGGTCCGGAAAATGGGCGGCGATCTGCAGGTGGAGAGTGAAGTGGGCAAGGGCAGTTGTTTCACGATTACTCTGCATCCGGTCCGTTACTCAAGGGAGGCGGAGGAGCCGGCGGCGGTTCCGGAGACGGTTGCTGCCGGTCAGGACCATCTTCGCGTTCTGCTGGTGGATGATGTGCCGATGAATCTGAAGGTTCTCAGCGCGTTGCTGAGACGTCTCGGCATTCAAAGCAGGCAGGCTTCTTCCGGTGCGGAGGCTCTGCATGTATTGAATGAGTTCACACCGCAGATCATTCTTTCGGATATGTGGATGCCCGGCATGAGCGGAGCGCAGCTTGCGGCGGAGATCCGCAGGAAACCGCAGGGTGGAGAAATTCTGCTTGTCGCCCTGACTGCGGACACGGAGGCGAATACGACATTTTCCATGCATGACTTCAATGCCATCATTCTGAAGCCGGTTACGATTGAAAAGCTTACGAAACTGCTTTCCCGGATTTCCGCCGGAAAAATATCCCGCAGTCCGGAAAACGACAAGCCGTATCTGATTCAGTAAGAGAAATTTCCGGAGGCGGAACACAGGTTTTGCGCGGCAGGATTTTCTGTTTGACTTCCTGAAAGCGGAGATGTATATTTTTCATTTCTATCCGAGGGAGAGTGTTTATGGATTTTACTTTCATTTATTCGACGGCAATTCTGTTTGTGATGCTGATGGACCCGTTCGGCAATCTGCCTGTATTCATGGCGACTCTGCGCAATATTCCGCCGGAACGTTTTTCCCGTGTGATTCTGAGAGAGTCCTGTCTTGCGCTGGGGGCGATGGCGCTTGCTCTGGCTCTCGGGCGCACATTCATGGAGCTGATGCATATTGCTCCGGGGACGCTCGGCATTGCCGGCGGATTGATTTTGCTCCTGATGGGAATCAAAATGGTGTTTCCCGCCGCTCCTTCCGCTGAAAAGGTGCAGAGTGTCATGGAGCCTTTTATCGTGCCGCTGGCGATTCCGCTGATCTGCGGTCCCGGCATTATCGCGATTCTGGTTACGATCCGCGGCAGCAATCCGTCCGCGACATTCCCGAACTGTCTTGCGGCGCTTGTCCTTGCATGGCTGGTTCAGACCGTCATCCTGCTTTGCGGAAGGCAGATTGCCCGCTTGCTCGGCAGCAAGACGCTGGATGCCCTTGAATCTTTGATGGGACTTCTGCTGACATGCATTGCCGTGGGACTGCTGATCAATGGAATCAATGAGACTTACGGGATTCAGGTTAAATAAAAATCAGGCGGAATGAGATGAAAAAAACGGAAGCAGGGGAACATTATTTGCTCCAACTTACTATGTACTTTAAGGCTTTGCAGCCCTGATGTATTTTTTATTCGGAGCTCGTTTGCCTGCTTCCTGACTGTAACTATACGGCAGACTCGAAGAAATGCAAGCTGTATTTTCAGGAAAAAGCCATATATTTTTTCTGTTTTTCTTTTAAAAACAGGGAACATTTTCAGAAATGCGCATTCAGTATCTTTTCTGCGATGCTGCGAACTTTCATTTTGAACTCGTCCGGAGCGGTTGCACGGGCTTCCCCGCCGGAGGTGAAGATGAATTGAAGCAGCTTATATTCATCGGCGGATGGAATCAGGAGTTCCGCGGACCCGTCCGGAAACGCCTTGAATTCTCCTGAAAAATTTTCCCTTGCGTAGGTAACGGCGCTTCCCGTGAGGCGCATCCGGATATTCCGGACTTTCGGCAGATGGAAGATATCTCCGGCATTGCTTTCCCGGATCAGGGCGCTGTCCGGTTGAAAGTTGCCGGGATGGAGCCTTGCGTCCGAAATCCTGTGCAGGGCGAGCGTGCGGACCGGTGTTTCCGCCAATACCCTGCCGGAGCGTTCCAGAAGTTTTGCCTTGAGATACCAGATGCCGTCATGAAAAACCAGAACATGAGGTTCGAGCAGCATCGGTTCCGGCGTTTCCGAGGAGGCGCCCTTGTAATGAATTTCCGCCGCGTGATGCGTCTGCCATGCCTTGAAGATTTCGGAGAAGATTTCCGGCTGGATCGGGACGCGCGCCCCTGTTGCGACCAGTGCGAGAAGGGAGGCATTCTCATCCAGTCCTTTTTCATTTCCTGAGAGCAGATGATCCACCGCCTGCCGGACTTCGCCGCGTACGGGGGAGGGAAAGAGGGTCTCGGCAAGGCGCGCCCCCAGCACCGCCGCTTTCATATCCGTTTCCTCAAGAAGCGGCACATCCAGAGTCCATTCCGGGTTCGTCAGGAAATATCCGCGTTTTTCATTATCATAACGGATGGGTGCCTTGAACTCATTTTTCAGATAGAGTATATCCCGCTGGACCGTTTTCTGGGAAATCTGATAGGTCCCTGCCGGGTCCAGTTTTTTCATTTCGGCGACGAGACGCGCATGATTCGGAAAACGGTTTTCCTTCATCATGGAGATCAGGCGCATGATGCGCGGCATGGCAAGCTTGTTCTGCGGCATTGTTCAATCCCTCCGGAAGCAATTCTGTTTCGGTGATAAAATAAGGGAGAGTGAGACCTTGTCAAGGAACGCCGGAATATTTTCATGGCAAAAAAAGACCTGAAGCACAGTCTCCGCTGTCTTCAGGTCCTCAAGTCCGGCAATGATTACTTCGAGCCGAGCACACTCAGCACATTGCGTGCGATCATGAGCTCTTCATTGGTCGGCATGACAAGCAGCTTCCACGCGCTGTCGTCTGTGGAGATGATGCCTTTTTTGCCGAAACATGCCTTGTTCTTTTCCGGGTCCAGTTTGACATTGAGTGCGGCGAGCCCGCTGACGATCTTTTCACGGATCGGGAGGGAATATTCGCCGATGCCGCCGGTAAAGACAAGCGCATCCACGCCGCCGAGAAGAACAAAATAGGCACCGACGTATTTGACGACTCTGCGGACGAACATTTTGATGGCGAGTTCCGCCTGCTGATTGCCCTCGGATGCCGCATTAAGCATGTCGCGCATGTCGCCGCTTCCAATGCCGCCGATGCCGAGAAGCCCGGATTTCTTATTGAGGATCGTATCGACCTCATCCGGCGTATTGCCGATCTGGACAAGACGGATGACTGCGGCAGGGTCCATGTCGCCGCTTCTGGTGCCCATCATGAGGCCTTCCAGCGGGGTAAGTCCCATCGTCGTATCAATGACCTTGCCGTTTTTGACCGCCGCCATGCTGCATCCGTTGCCGAGGTGACAGGTGATGATCGTGGTGTCTTCCAGTTTCTTGCCGAGGAATTCCGCCGTGGCATTCGTGACGAAGTGATGGCTGGTTCCGTGGAAGCCGTATTTACGGATGCCGTATTTCTTATAGTAATCATAGGGAATGGCGTAGAGATAGGCTTCCGGCGGCATGGTCTGGTGGAACTGGGTATCGAATACCGCGACGTTCGGAACGCCGGGGAAGATTTCCTCGCAGGCTTCGATGCCGGTGAGGTTTGCCGGATTGTGAAGCGGTCCGAGCGGGAAGCATTCGAGGATGATGTCCTTGACTTCTTTTGTAACAAGAACCGGCATTGTGACTTTCTCGCCGCCGTGAAGAACACGGTGCCCGATCGCGGAGACTTCGGATAGGCTCTTGAGCACGCCGTGGTCGGGATTGACGAGTTCCCCGCAGACTGCTTTGAGGGCATCCGCATGATTGGCGACTTTCGGAGAAACCTCGATCTTGAATCCGTCGGGGCGCTTGTAGATAAGATTGGGCTTATCGCTGCCGACGCGTTCGACCTGCCCGGATGCGATCATTTTCTCTTCGCCGTCCGCCATAGAAAACAGAGTGAATTTCAGCGACGAACTTCCCGAGTTGATAACCAGTACTTTCATGTTTTTTTGATTCCTTCGGATTTTTCTTTCATAATTATGCTTATATTGATAAAATAATGAAAAAATATAGCATGTTTTCTGTGAAAGGAAAACTTTTCCCCGCTTTTTTTATGAAAAAATCCACTATTTCTCCAGGGATAGCGAGATAGCGAGATAGCGAGATAGCGAGATTGCGAGATTGCGAGATTGCGAGAGTGCGAGAGTGCGAAGTTGCGAAGTTGCGAGATTGCGAGATTGCGAGATTGCGAGATAGCGAGAGTGCGAAGTTGCGAGAGTGCGAGATAACGCAAGACTTTCAGGCTATGGGCATCAAGCTATTAAGGACTGGAAAGACTGCAAGGACTTTCACTCTTTCACCAGACAGCCCACAATAGCAGAAATCACACACAAGCAACTTCGCAATCTCGCAATCTCGCAATCTCGCTATCTGTTTCTCAGGTTTTCTGGATGACTGCGATTGCTGTCTGGACGTTGCCGAAGGGGGCGCTGACCTGAACTCCGGCGACTTTATCGCGGATCGAAGCCACGGCTTCCCGTGCGATCCGGATTCCCTCGGCACGCTGTTCCTCTTTGGTCTTGCCTTTTGCCATGCGCTCCATAATGGAATCGGGGACGGTCACACCGGGGACTTCGTTGCGCATGAACTCGGCGTTGCGATAGCTGGCGAGCGGCCAGATTCCGGCAATGACGGGCAGATCGGAAAGTCCGGGAACCGCATCGATGAAACGGAGCAGGGGCGCTGTGTCGAATACCGGCTGGGTAATCAGAAACTCAGCTCCCGCCTCAATCTTTTCGCGTGTCCTGCGGATTTCCCGCTTCATGTCAATTGCATTGGGGTCTGCGCCGACTCCGATCAACGCCTGTGTGACGGTGTCAATCGCCTTGCCGCCGAGGTCGATACCGCGGTTCAGGCGGCTTTGAATCCGTGCCATGCCGATGGAGTCCATATCGAATACGCCGGACGCGAACGGGTAGTCGCCGAGCTTCGGCGGGTCGCCCGTGATGAACAGGATGTTATGAATTCCCATTGCGGCACAGCCCAGCAGATCCGCCTGCATCCCGATCAGATTTTTATCACGGCAGCAGAAGTGCAGAATCGCTTCGATTCCGGCTTCCGACTGGATTTTGAATGCCGTCACCAGCGGAGATACGCGTGAACTTGCGCGCGGTCCGTCCGGAATATTGATTGCATCGAATCCGGCGTCCCGGCACTGTTTCGCCTTCTCAATGGTTTTTTCAAGAAGATAGCCCTGCGGGGGGACGATTTCCACGTTCGTAACCCATTGTCCCGTAGCGAGTTTTGCGGCGAAACGGGATTTCTCCTTCATCGGGACCGGCGTCTTTTCCGGCAACGCCGCCTCCGTGACGACCAGTCTGCCCGTGTTGTGTGCCGCCTTGTTCAGCGGATTGATGCTCCGCGCCATGTCCCTGATGTGTTCGGGGCCTGTGCCGCAGCATCCGCCGACGCCGTGAACGCCGAGTGCGGCAAAACGCATCGCGTATGTTGTGAAATATTCGGGACTGCACATATAAATCATGCGGTTGTCCACACTCTTGGGGCATCCCGCATTCGGCTGTGCAATGACCGGAAGATGGCAGAGCGGCATCAGAATTTCCAGTGCATTGAGCATTCCCTCCGGGCCGATCCCGCAGTTGAGCCCGACGGCGACCGGTTTGAACTTGGCTTCGTCAATGATGGTCAGAAGACGTGCCGGAGAGTCTCCGGTTCTGGACTCCGCATCACGGTTGAGCGCGAAGCTCGTCACGAACGGCATATCGGGGCAGAGTTCCATTGCGAGAAGCGCCGCCTGAAGATCGCGTGCGCCTCCGAGAGATTCAAAGAGAATGAAATCCGGTTCTTCCGCGGCAAGCGCCGCAATCTGCTCCATGAGGATCGCGGCGATCCGGTTGACGTCCCATGCGCTTCCGTTCGGGATGTCGCCTGCGGGACCGACGGACGCCGCCACAAGCAGTTCTTCTCCGGCGACCTCTTTCGCGATCCTGACCGCCGCGCGGTTGATCTCGCCCACCTTGTCTCCCAGCAGGAACTTGTTCAGAGTGTTGAAGTTCGCCCCGAACGAGTTGGTGGTCAGAACCTCCGCCCCTGCGTCCTTGTAGGACTGGTGAATTTCCCGGATGACTTTGGGGTTGTTCAGGCAGAGACTCTCATAAGAGGTGTTGACGAAGAAGTTTTTCTTATAAATCTCGGTGCCGATCGCTCCGTCGAAGATCACCGTTTTCTCGCTCAGAAGCTTTTTCAGTCTGTCATTCATCATGGGATTCCTTATTTCTATGATCTGAATTCACGTTTAATTTATATCCGGAAATGACTTCCTGCCAGTCGGAAAAAGGAAAAAGATGCAAAAGACTGAAGAAAACATCTGCCGGGGGATCGGAATGCTTAACCCTTTTTTACCGGAACACGTTCCAGAGTGAAGACGTCGCGTTCCGTATCATAGAGGATGCGGGAGTAGAAACCGTATTTTGTCAGGGAGCCGGCGGAGATCTCGCCGCGCCCGGAGGCGTTCAAAATCTCATAGGGCTTGTGGACGTGTCCGCAGAGCGAGAGGTCGATGACTCCGTCGCGGATCATTTCCGCGGCGACGGCTCCCCCATACAGGCGGTGGCGGGCGCGGCGGATCGGCATCCGCTCTAGAATGGGGAAGTGCCCGGCGCAGATCAACGGCTTTGTCTTGAGTCGTTCCGCCTCCCGTTTCAGGAACTCTCTGGTCTTTTTCTGCATGTAGCCGCAGGAGGAGACCGGCAGAGTCGGGCGCGAACAGTTCAATGCGACGATGCGGAAATGTTCCAGCTCGGCGGCATACGGATAGTCCGCCGGTTCATATTGACCGCGGGTCATGGCAAGGCAGAACTGCCGGAGAGCTTCTCTGCATGCGCGGTCTTTTACGTAGGCGTCATGGTTTCCCGGAGTGTAGATGAACGGGATGGAGCTTTTCAGGAGCGGCTCGAAAAGCGGCAGAACCCGCGCGAATTCACCGGGCTGTCCGCAGCTTGTGGCGTCACCGGTAAAAAGGATTGCATCCGGCTTTTCCGCCAGCATCATTTCGACTGCGGGCGCGATCAGCGCTCTGTCATAGCGCGACTTGCGGATGACATTGCTGTTGAAAAAACCGATGAGCCGTTTGTCGAAACAGGCGTGCCAGTGTTCCAGCGTGGCGATTTCATGGGTGTCGGAGAAATGGATCAGTTTGCACAGCATGTTGTTACGGCTCCACTTCCAGCAGGATTGAGAGGACGGTATTTGCCTGAACCGCCGCCGCGATGCCGACCCGCGGGGAGAACGGAGGCAGGTTTTCGGCGATGCCGGAGGAGAGATCGCCGACAAGGTAACAGTTCCCGCCGACCTTGCGCAGTTTGACGGCATTGCTTTTCCCCCAGCCCGCAATTCCGCTTGCCGCAACGACTGTTCTGCCGTTTTCGGACATGAGGCGGATCAGCGTCATTTTGGAGTCCGGGTCGTCGAAACATTCCACGACGATATTGCAGCCGGAGAAGATAGCGGGCATATTTTCCGCAGTCAGGCGGCATGAATGCAGTTCCAGCTCCAGAGACGGTTCGATCCTGCGCAGATTTTCCGCCAGCGCCTCCACTTTGGAACGCCCGATCTGATCCGTAAAGAAAAACTGTCGGTTCAGGTTGCCCGCACTGACCGTGTCGAAGTCCGCAATGACAAATTTTCTGACGCCGCTGCGAACCAGGTGCATTGCGCAGTTGGAACCGAGACCGCCCGCGCCCGCGATTCCGATCACAGCGTGTTCCAGAATTGACTTCTCCTGTTCCGTAAGGTAACTGTTGACTGTCATGGCACTTCCCGTTTCATGTTGAAAAATGGGAATATATCTTGTCCCTGCCGTTTTTTCAAGTCGCGGAACGCAGGCTGCCGGGAACGGTAATCTTTTTCAGAATTCAATGACCTTTCCTGTATCGGCGGATTCCCTTGCCAGCAGGCATGCGCGGGTCAGCTCGAAAGTTTCGGATTCCGTGACGAGACAGCGGCTTTTTCCGGTCAGGCTGTTTGCAAAATCGGAGAACAGTTCCCGTTCCGGCGGAGGGACGGGGAGCTCACGCCTGCCGTCCTTGTCGATCAGAATCACTTTGCCTCCGATGACTTCCAGTATGCCTTCGGTTCCCGCTACCCGGACCCGGTCGTCTCCGTGCGACGGCGCCGCCGCGGGGCGCAGAAAATCAATCGACGCCTGCCCCTGCACGCCGTTTTTCATGACGAACAGGCACTGGCAGGCGATTTCCAGATCGCCGTTTCCGAAATTATCTTCGGCTGTCTGTGTGGCATAGACCTGCCGGAAAGCGCTTCCGGCAAATGCCATGATCCAGTCGATCGCGTGGCTTCCGACCCACGGGATCGTGCCGCCGTAGCTCTCTCTGCGCCGATAGTATTCCGGGCGTGTTCCCAGCCGGTAGGATTTCTGCGCCCTGACCATCTTGACTTTGCCGACCGCTCCGGCACGGACCAGTTGCAGGGCATATTGAAAGTCCGCCTGATAGCGCAGCCCCACCATCGAAATGATGCGGCAGCCGGAACGTTTCTGCGCCGCCATGATTCTGTCCAGATCCGTCAAGGTCAGGGCGATCGGTTTTTCGCAGAATACATGGATGCCGCGCTCAAGCGCATACGCCGCCATTTCCGCATGTTTGTCGAACGGGCCGTCCACTGCGACAAGACCGGGGGAGAGCCGGTCCAGCATCTGGCGCCAGTCGGAATAGAGTTCCGGCGTGAAACCTGCATCCGCCGAAGACCGCACAAGGCGCGCCGGATCGTCCTCGCAACCGGATGAAATGCCGTCAAGAGTGATTCCCGGAACTTTCCCGATGCTTTGAAACACGTAACCGATATGACCGCGCGAGCCGATAATGCAGAATTTCATTGTTGATTCCTTACCTGTCCTGTTTTCAAGAGTGATTTTCCATATACCGTAGCATGTTCCCGCAAAATTCTCCAATGCTTTTCCGGCTTTTTTTACATGTCTTTTGGCGGAAGTATCCAAAAGGCGGGAATGGCAGAGAATTTTTCTGTTTTTTCCATTTCAGGGTCTTGACAATTTTAATATTTTATTGTATAATCTAATATACAATAATTTTAATTTAGTGTCGGAACCATGATACAGAGTAAAATGAAACGGATTTTTGAGCCTCATGTGACGCTGGAGCCGGATTCTCCGGTGCCGCTGCACCACCAACTGTCCGAAGGGATCATGCGTGAGCTGAGGCAATGCCGCGTTCCGGCGAAAACAGTGGTGCCGTCCATTCTGGCTCTGGCGCAGAGTCTGAACCTGAACCGGGACACGGTGCGCAAGGCGTATGCGGTGCTGGAGGAGGGGGAGGTCATCCGGCGGACTCCCGGAGGGCGCATTCTGGAAGTGACTGAGGAGTTTGTCCGGCGCAATGCCTCCGAATCTCTTTCCGCGATCGGCGTGGTTTTGCCGGAGCGCATGGAAAATCTGTTGAAACAGGAGACGGGAACGGCGCTGAAAACGGTTGCGGGGATTATGGACGGAGCTGCGGAACTTGGTTTTGCCGCAATGATCGTGCCGCTTCCTTCGGAGGACGATGAGGTGGAACGGCTGAGCGGCTGGCTGAAAAAGATGCTGTCCAAGCTGAACGGTCTGGTGTATCTGGGGGAGGACAGCCGGCATTCCCATGAGAAGGCTTTTGAAATTCTGCTTGCGGAACATTCTCTGCCGCAGGTATTTATCAGCGGGCACCGTTTTCAGGAACATCTCGGGATCGTGAAAGTGGACATGGAGTCCGGCTTTCAGGCGGCGGTTGATACTCTGTATGAACTTGGGCACCGCCGTTTTGCGGTATGCGGGCCGAAAATCCCGAAGCGCAGGATTTTCCAGCTCCAGACTTACGACCGGATTCCGCTTCTCTGCAAGGCTGTCCGCTCCCGTGTGCCTCTGCATGATGATTTTGTTTTTGAGGCGGAACGCGGCGCTTCGGAGGTGATTCCGTGGCTGAAACGGCTCCTGAGCCTGCCGGAGCGCCCGACTGCGCTTCTCTGTGCGGATGATCAGGAGGCGCAGCGGATGGTTGAAATTGTAAGGGAAACGGGTTTGAAGATTCCGCAGGATGTCTCCGTGATCGGGTATGGCGACACCGGTTTGTTTCCGGGGCTTGCCTCCGTCCGCCATCCCTGGCTTCAGACGGGGCGCGCGGCGGTGGAGATGATTGCGGAGAGCTGGCGGCGTTCCATGCCCGTCCATCAGTTGGACCGGGTGTTGCAGGCTCCGTTGATCGTTCGCGAATCGGTAGGTGAGGCTCATGTTGTATCATAATATAAAAGAAAAGAAGGAGAAACTCAAATGAGGAAAAGAAGTGTTTTCACCTTGATCGAGTTGCTGATCGTGATTGCGATCATCGCGATTCTGGCGGCAATGCTTATGCCGGCTCTCGGGGCGGCGCGGAAGAAGGCGCAGGCGGTCAGTTGCCGCAGCAACGAGCGTCAGCTTGGTTTGGCGATGATCTCTTATGCAACGGACTACAATGACTGGATGATTTCGCGTGACCGGGTGGGAGCTGCCTCCGGTGAATGGAAAGGGCCGCGTTATACTGCCGTTCTCGGAAAGAAAGGAACCGACGGGACTTACAGCGGCCCCACTTATGCCGGTCAGGTTTATCTTGGATACATCAACTGGAAATATCAGCAGAATGATGTCATGATCGGTCTGATGACCTGTCCCGGAAGACAGCCGGTTCCACGTTTGGGACAGCCGTTCATGCCGAATCACAGACTTGTAAAAAAAGCAAATGCCGCTCCTTATAGTGAGGATTCATGGAGTAAAGCCACAGGAAATTACGGCTATTTCAAATTAAGCAGTATGAAACAGGCAAGTAAAATGGCTTCTCTGATTGAGGCGCCGATGACGGGCGATAATGGCGGTGTATGGTTTCCGCATAACCTGAGTATGAATGTATTTTTTGTGGACGGGCATTCAGGGACTGTATCACGGCAATGTTATAATGCGGATCTTCAATACAATGCAACGTATGGCACCTATCTCAATTTAGGTACGATTTGGAATGCGTATCCCTTTGATGGTTCGAATGAATAAAACAGTGACAGGAGGTAAAGTGATGAAACACTGGTTGCTGGGGGCGGCGCTTATCGCCGTATGGCAGGGATTTGCCGCCGCGCCGGAACTGACGGCGGTTGCGGATCCGCTGGAAAGCTATTATCCGGTTCAGGGACGGATTGCCGGAACGCCGAAGATCCATTTGAATTTGTTTCACAGAGAATTCGGACTTGCGGCGCTGAGTCTGTATAATCCGACGCAGACGACAATGTACTGCAGGATTACGGCGTCAGGCTTTGCCGGATTGAAAGTGACGCTGCGCGAAGCGGTTCATATCCGCGCCCGTCTGGGGCAGCTCCCCGCCGACGTTCTGCCGGAACTCTCAAAAGACGGAGTGGTTGCCGTTCCCCCCAGAGAGAACCGGCAGATTTTCCTTGAATTCGATACGCGGAACGGAAAAGCGGGAACCTGCCGCGGTCTCGTGACGGCGGTCAATCTGAAAGACAACAGCGTCGTATCACGGGAAATTTTCCTTGATGTGATTGCACAGAGCCTGCCGTCGCGTCATCCCCTGCAGGTCATGACATGGGATTGCAGTCTGAGGCGGTCTTCTGGAAAGGAACGGGACAATCTGCTTGCCGAACTTCAGGATCATTATGTCAACAACTTTCATGTCCTGGAAATGGCTCCGTGGAAAGCCGATGCCGAGGGCAATTTAGTGGGAGTACCCGATTTTTCAAAACTGGACCCGATGTTGAAATTCCTGAAAGGAAAGGGGATGCTGCTGTTGCGGTGCGCCGCTCCGAATACGAAGAATGCGCCGGATATCCGGAGTGCGGCGGGAGCGAAGGCATACGGAAATTTTGTCAAAGCGCTGGCTGCCCACATGCAGGAAATGGGATTCGATTACAGCGAGTATGCGCTTTATCCGCTGGATGAAAATACCGGAGATGTTTTCCATGCCCATGCCAAAGCCGCCAAAGCCGCCGACCCGAAGATCCTGATTTATGCGGACCCCGTTAAGAGCAAGGAAGAAATCAAACGTCTTACCGTCGATGGAAAATACTGTGAATATATGCAGTTCAATGCCGGTTTTCTCCGGCGTCAGGAGGTAATGGAGATGGCGCGTCCTCACCTGAAATTCATTTCCGCCTACTGGTGCCCGGTGATTCAGAAAAGACTCCGCCCGAACTGGTACCGGAACATGGGGCACGTCGCATGGCGTCTGAATTTGAACGGCATCGGTTACTGGACGAGCCTCTGGATGCCCGGCAGTGACAGATGGGGCGTGCCGTGGGATGATTTCCGGGGAAAGACGGCTTCCGCCGTGACCGTCTATCCTGCCCGGCATAATGAAAATGTGCCGAGCCGCCGCTGGAAGGCGTTTCGCGCCGGGTTGGAGGACTGGCTGGTGTTCGACCTGGTCCGCCGGAAAGGAAACGGGGCTCTGCTGAAAAAGATCGACGAGGCGCTTGACCCGAAAAAGGGATCGGCGGAAAAAGTGAAACGTGTTCGCGCCGAGTCGGTGGAATTTTTGAGGAAAGGAAATTGAAGCGATGAAAAATATATTCTGTCTTCTGCTTGCCGCTTTTGCTGTGACGGTCGCGGGAAATGAGCTGGCGACCGGCAGCAATGATATGGGGAAACTTGCGGCGTCCTGCCTGAAGAAAGGCGACGTCAAACCCTTTCGCGACGGCGACCGTGAGATTGCCCTGATCCGTGCTCACAACGGGTTCACCCGCATGACGCTCCGGATGCCGGAGGGCTCGCTTGGAAAATGCTATCTTCTGACTGTGACGGCAAAAGCCGATACCAGTGATGCGCAGATCATGCTTACGGAGGGATTCCTCTGGGGATCGAGCCAGAAAGTGAAACGGTTTATCCGCAAGGTCATTGCCGGAGACAATGAGTATGCGGAGTATGAAATCCCGTTTCAGGTGGAGGCTTTGCCGTTCTATGTGAATTTCGGCATTCTCTATGATGAAAAAGGGGAAATGCGGGTTGCCGGATTGAACCTTGCGGAGATTTCCGTTCAGAAGTTCAATGAACTGGCACGTGGAAACTCCGAATATCCCCGCGACCGGAGCCGGATCGAGCTTCTTGCCGCAGCAAAGGAGCGTCTGCTGAAGAGCACTGCCGCCATTGCCGGGAACTCAAAGCTTGCGCCTGCCCTGCGTGAATATGCAAAGAATCTTCACCGCAGGGTCGGCGCTCTCAGGATGGGTAAGGATGAAAAGTTGCTCAATGAGGCTGATCGCGTGATTGGCGATGCGGAGAAGATCGTTATCGTCGCCGGAAAAATCAACCCTGAAAAGGTTATGGCACGGAACGGCACGGTCCGCCTGCGGCTTTTCAACTTTCACGCGGAACATTCGGTATGGGCGCGTCTCGCGGCGGATGATCCGGGGGTGGAATACCGCATGGTTGCTCCGGACGGCGGCAAATATCTGCTGAACAATGCCGATCTTGTCAATCTGCCCGCCGGGGAAGGCGTGGAAGTGGAAATATCGGAACTCGGCAAATCCGCCGAGCTGACGGTGTATCCTCTGGATCATTTCGGCAGTGACGTCTGGCGCAGAGTGAAGATTGAAAATCAGTGAAGGAAGCAAACGGGAATGAAAGTCTTGTCCTGTGAATATGATTTTGTGGTGGTTGGCGGCGGAGTCGCCGGAACCGTGGCGGCGATTGCGGCGGCGCGCCTCGGCGTGAAGACCGCACTGGTGCAGAACCGTCCGGTGCTGGGCGGTCCCTCCGGCTCGGAGTGCTGTCAGAACAGCGACGGCGCGTTCATCACCGGCGCGCCGGAGTATGTGAACCGCGGTGCGATGGAGACCGGCATTCTGGAGGAGATGAGGCGCGAGGCGTATTATCGTTCCGCGAACGGCTGGCAGCAGCACTGGAGTCTCGTCATGCGGGAGTGGGCGGAGCGCGAAGTGAACCTGACGCTCCTGATGAATACGGAAGTCCATGAGGTTGAGACCGAAAAGCACCGGATTGTCTCATTGAAAGCGCGTACGCTGGGCAGTGAAACGGAATACGTGCTGAAAGCCCCGCTTTTCGCGGACTGTTCCGGCGATTCCTTTGTCGGTTTTTCCGCAGGCGCGGAGTACCGCATGGGACGCGAGGCGCAGAGTGAATTCGGGGAATCGCTTGCGCCGGAAAAGGCGGATAAAAAGACAATGGGTTCGTCCATTGCGTTCCGCGCGGTCGATATGGAGCGCCCGGTCCCGTTCAAAGCGCCGGAGTGGGCTTATAAGATCCATTCCGATGAAGACCTGCCGTACCGTCTGCACAACAATCCGAAGCAGGGCTACTGGTGGCTCGAATACGGCGGAGAACTTGATACGATTCATGACAACGAGGCGATCTATCAGAAACTCCTTTCAATTCTGTTCGGCATGTGGGATCATGTGAAGAACGGCGGCGACCACGGCGCGGCAAACTACGCGATCAACTGGATCTCCGCGATTCCTGCGAAACGGGAGTCGCGGCGGCTGACGGGCGATTACATCCTGACGCAGAACGATATCATGAATCATCCCGATTTTCCCGATGCGGTCGCATACGGCGGCTGGCCGATCGACATCCATCCGCCGGAAGGCGTGTTCGGCAAAGGGCATCCCGGCACGACTCCGCCTTTCATTTTTCCGGGCGTGTATTCCATTCCGTTCCGCTGTCTTTACTCGCGGAATATTGAAAATCTCCTGATGGCGGGACGCAATATCAGCGTGACGCATGTCGCCCTCGGTTCGACCCGTGTCATGGCGACCTGTGCCCTCTGCGGGCAGGCGGCGGGAAGCGCCGCGGCGCTCTGCATGAAATATGGATGCACCCCGCGTGAACTCTGCGGAAACCGTATGCGTGAACTGCAGGAGGTCCTTTACCGGCACGACCAGGTGCTGCCGTGGATGCCGCCGATGGAGGAAAAGATTTTCTCAAAGATCAGCGCGGACAGTGAAATGATTCTGAAAATCGAGTCGCCGGACGGTGAGCTGCCGCTGGTTCCGCCGGACGATGTTTCCGGAATTTATGATCCCTGCAATGTACCGCCCGCCGATCGCCGCCGCGGACAGATGTTTCCGGTAGCGACGGATCATATCGACAGTATTGCAGTGCGTTTCCACAACCGTTCCGGCAGACCCGCAACCGTGAAAGCGGTTCTGTATGAACCCCGTATTCCGGGCGTGTTCGAGGGAAAGGAACTTGCCGCAGGCGAGTGTCTTCTTCCTGTCGGAGAACATGTGGAAGGGGTGTTCCGATTTCATGTGCCGGTCTCCTGCCGGAGTGTGTTTTTGCTGCTGGAGGAGGTGCCGGGGGTATTTGTCTGCACGCGGAAACGGCATCTGCCGGGCGTTTACTGCAAGCCGGACGGATGTTATTTTTCCAATGACAATTTCTGTTTTTCGGTTTTGCCGGAACAGTATGTGTTCCAGCCGGAAAATGTTGCGGAGACACCGCCTCGTCCCGGCTTGAGCTCGAATCTCTGGATTTCAGATCCGGCTCAGGGGTTGCCGCAGACTTTGACGCTGACGTGCAGGGAGCCGCTGACATGTTCCTCCGTCGAACTCGTATTCGATACGAATCTCGATAAGAAGTCGCCGTATGGCGCTGCTGCGGAGTGCGTGAAGGACTACCGTCTTGAAGTTTTGCACGGGAATACCTGGTTCACCGTTGCGGAAGTCGCTGGCAATTATCAGCGTGTGCGCAGACATTCCTTTGCACCGGAGAAGATATCGGCATTCCGCCTGACCGTTCTTGCCACGAACGGCGATCCCTCCGCGCGCCTTTACAACTTCCGCGTGTTCCGATAAGAGGCAGGCGGTTTGCCGTAAATCCGCTTGAAGATTCTGGAGTAATAAAACTCATTGGAAAAACCGACCTCCGGCGCAATGTTTTTCAGCCGCTTTCCGCTTTGCAGAAGCGGGAGCGACTGTTCCACGCGAATGCGGAGCAGAGTATCGAACAGCGTTTCGCCGGATTCCTGCCGGTAGCGGTGGGAGAGTCCGGACTCGCTGACTCCGAGCGCCCTTGCAATCATTTTTACCGTGATCCGTCTTTTGAAATTCTGTTCCAGATATTCTTTCACCCTGCCGCTTAAATTTCCGGCGGCTGCATCGCCGCCGAGCTCATAAAGATAATCCGGCTTTCCTGAGGGTGGCAGACGTTCCAGCAGACCGAGGATTTTGCAGAACCAGGAACAGCTTTCCCAATAACCGCGGCTTCCTCTGGATGCGGCGGCAGCGGCTCCCTGCAAATATTTCTGAATCCTGCGTTCGGGGTCGAGAATCCGCGCGAATCCGCCTGAATTTTCCGTGAGTTTCCGCAGAACCGGATTTTCACCTTCAAATATCAGGTATGCGGACCGGTACTTCTGTCTTTCCCTGAAATCTTCATAATATCTGCGTCCCGGCGGATAGAGGTGCCCGATTCCTCCCGGGCGCGGCAGCCATGAAGTGAATTCGGTTTTGACCAGTCCGCAGTCCGTGACGGAGTAGTCCAGCACCCATTTCCCCGGATGTGCGCAATGGTTGACATGAGGGACCGTGATCCGGTTTTCCCGTTCCATTGCGGTGTTGAGAAGCATGGGAGGAGGTGTTTCCGTAAAATGAAATCCGGACATTCCTTCTTCCTTTCATATTTGCAGGATCATATATGTTTTTGCAGTTTTCTTGATTTACGATAAGCCTGATTTCGCATATAATATATCATGTTTCATATAAAATCAAGACAATGAACCGTAAAAGGAGATGGTATGAAAAAGAAATGTGTAGTGTTCCACGGTCCGGGCAGAGAGTTTGAAGTCAGAGAATTCGAGGTTGCGCAACCTGCGGAAAACATGGTCGGGCTGAAACTGGTTTCAAGCGGAATCTGCGGGACGGATGTGCATATCCATCAGGGATATCTGAAAATGCCGGATTTCCCGCTGGTTCCAGGGCATGAATTCATCGGGGAAGTGGATTCCGTGGGGCAGGGGGCGGCGACGGACGCTTTGGGAAATGAGCTGCGCCTCGGCGACAGGGTGGTTGCATGTGTTGCAATCCCATGCGGTAAATGTCTCAACTGTCTGCGCGGGGAGACGGCAAGCTGTCTTGCTTTCGGCGTGACCTATGTGAAGAATGTGAATGACGCGCCTCATTTTCACGGCGGTTTTGCGGAATATCTCTACTCTCCCGCAAAGAATCTGGTCCGGCTTCCGGCGGGAGTGGAGCCGTTTGCCGCGGCGGCGTTCCCCTGCGGCGGACCGACGGTGATCCGTTCCTGCGCTTACGGCGGCGGACTTGAACCGGGGGAACTCGTAGTGATTCAGGGCAACGGTTCGCTCGGACTGTTTGCGCTTGCATGGGCGAAGTCGCAGGGGTGCCGCGTGATGCTGATCGGTTCCGCCTCGAATCCGGTTCGTGAAGAACTGACGCGGGCACTGGAACCGGATGCGTTTTTTGATTACCGCAGGAGCAGCAGTGAGGAGATTCGCGGGAACGTGGCGGCGTATGCCGCGGAGCTGGGGCGCGGAGACGGGGCGGATGTCGTGATCGAGACGAGCGGTTCTGCGGATGCGTTTCCGTTCGGTTTGACGCTTCTGCGGACACGCGGGCGTTACTTCGTGCCGGGGCAGTATTCCGACCGGGGGCCTGTTTCCATTGCGCCTCACATGATCACATTCCGTGCACTCCGGATTTTCGGAAGCGGGCAGTATACCATGGCGGACATCGGGACGTATCTGGAATTTTTGAAGACACATCCTGAGTTGCAGAAAATATTCGGGAAACTGATTGCGAAATACCGGATTGACGAAGTTAACCGCGCCATTGCGGACGCCGCCGCCGGAAATGTCGTCAAAGCTGTTTTTGCAGAAAACTAAAAGAAGAAGATAAAATGAAATTCAACCGGTTTGAATATGAGAGCGTTGTTGACGGCTTGAAAGACTGGTATTTGTTCCATGACGCAGGTGCAGGGACGGACTGCGTCGTAGTCCTGCACGGTCATGGCTCTCACGGAGATCAGCTTCTGATACGTCCTGATCTTGCCCCGTGGCTTGCATCTCTGGACAGGTTCGGTGTCAGTGTGGTGTCGCCGAACCTCCGGGACAATGCATGGATGTCGCCCGCCGCCGTTTCCGATTTGTCGCGTCTTCTTGAAGAAGGGAAGACGCGGCATCGTTGGCGTCGCATCGTCTTTGCTTCCGGTTCGATGGGGGGAACCGGAGCCCTGATCTTTGCGGTTCGCTGTCCCGACCTTGCCGATGCTTTGGTGATTCTCGGCGCGGCGACGGATATCGGACGCTATTGCAACTGGTGCGCCGGGCAGACAAAGCCGGTTCTGAAAGAGATTCATGATGCGATCCGGTCTGTCTATGAAGGGGAAGATTATCCGCTTCATAATGTCTGCGTCCATGCGGCTTCGCTGACCATGCCGGTATGGCTTTATCACGGCGGGGCGGACAGGACGATTCCCGTCTCCGAAGCGCGGGCGCTGGCTGAAATCCTTGCAGGAAAAGAGGATTTTCATTATCATGAAATTGCCGGCGGGAACCACGATTCCCCGCTCTCTTTTTTTCAACAGGGACTGGAAGAATTTTTTACTTCACCGGGAGAAAGATCAAAATGAAAGACTGGCGTGAGATTCTGAAGCTGGAGCGGAAAACGGCGCAGCCGGGCGATCCCTTTGCCCCGCCGCGGCGCTGCAATCTCTGCAACTATTATCAGGGACGCTATTATGAACTGCATCCGTCCGCAGAACCGGAGTGCATTCAACATGCGAAAGCGCTTGCGTATGCGCTGGCACATCTGCCGCTGACGTTTCATCCGGAACAGGAGTTTTTCGGCGGAGCGGAAACTTTCCGCGCCGATGAACTTCCTCCGGAAATCACGCAGGAGATGTATGACGGCGCCCTGCGGAAATTTCAGGAACACGGAGTCCGTCATTTCGGAGTCAGTTGGTCGCATACGATTCCTGATTACAACGGGTTGATGCGGCATGGCATGGGGGCTTTCATTCTGCGTGCGGAAGAAGCGTTCCGGCGGAATTCCGCACCGGATGCGGAGGCGATGCTGATTGCATTGCAGGGGGTGTCGGCGTTTTTTCTGCGTGCGGCGGAATCCTGCGCCGAGTCACACCCGGAGGCGTCGGAGCGTCTGCGCCGGACTGCGTGGGACAAACCGGAAACATTTGCCGAGGGGCTCCAGTTGATGTGGCTGATCTTTGTGATTCTGGAGGCGGAGGGACGTTTTCACAATGCGCTGGGGCGTGTCGATCAGTATCTCCGTGAGTGTTACCGGAAAAGCAGTCCGGACCATGATGCCGCCCTGAACCTGTTATGCCATATCTGGGTGAAGGTGGAAGGGTTTCATGAGGTGACGAATCTCTGTATCGGAGGGGTGACGCCGGAGGGGGAGGACGCCGTCAATGAGTTGAGTTTTCTTGCGCTGGAGGCGACGGCTCTGGTGCATTCCGCCTCGACGAATCTTTCCGCGCGTCTGCACCGGAAATCGCCGGATCGCTTTCTGCTTGCCTGCATTGATCTGATCCGGACGGGAATCGGTTTTCCGGCAGTGTTCAACGACGAAGTGAACATCCCGATGCTGACCCGTCTCGGAATTCCTCTTGAGGCGGCGCGGGATTATGCGCTGGTCGGGTGTGTCGAAACGTTTCTGCCGGGACGCCAGCCCGCGTGGAGCGACGGCCGTTTCAATATGCCTGAAATTTTTTCGGATACGGTTCTGCATCTTTGCGAATTCGATTCTTACGAAGCGTTCCGGCAGGCGTTTGCGGATGGCATGCGCAAGGGGCTGGCGAGATATCGAGACAACTACAACCGGATGCTGGCGGAATATCCTTCGGACCGTTTCCCCGATCCTCTGCTTTCCGCATTGACCCGTGACTGCATCGCACGCGGCAGGGACATCAACGGCGGAGGAAGCGAGTTCTGCCGTCTGCACGGGATCGGGATGATGGGGCTGGCAACCTTGACGGACAGTCTTGCCGCCGTGAAAAAACTGGTCTTTGAGGAAAAGCGGATTTCTGCAAAGAGACTTGTAAATGCTTTGAGAAATGATTTCAGGGATGAGGAGGAGCTTCGGCTTACCCTGCTCAACTGCGCTCCGAAATATGGAAATGACGATGATTACTGCGATTCCATCGCCGCGGACATCGTGAAGCTCTGCGGAACTCTGACGGAGTCGTTCCGCACCAGAGACGGCGGTTATCTGCAAAGCTGCATGGCGTCCAACATTCAGAATATTTCCGCCGGAAAGGACGTAATGGCGACGCCCGACGGCAGGCATGCGGGGACTCCGCTTTCCGATGCGGCTTCTCCGGGCGGCGGGCGCGACCGGAACGGGCCGACCGCTTTTGTGAATTCGATTGTGCGTCCCGATTATGCCGTCCAGAACTGCACCGTGGTCAATATGCGTTTCCTGCCGGAAATGTTTGATTCGGAAGCCGGATGCCGGAGGATGCTTGCGCTTCTGCGCCGCTTCATTGAGGGGAAGGGGCAGGAGATGCAGTTCAATGTGACGAATGACGCCGTATTGAGAAAGGCGGTTGCCGAACCGGAAAAGTATGCGGACCTGATTGTGCGGGTCAGCGGCTTTTCCGCATTCTTCACAAAACTTGCGCCGGAGGTTCAGCAGGATATTCTGCGGAGGCATGCTCATGGCGCGTGAACTTACGGGACGCATTTTCAACATTCAGCGCTATTGCGCCGGCGATGGTCCGGGGATCAGGACAACCGTGTTTTTTCAGGGATGCCCCCTGCATTGTGTCTGGTGCCATAATCCGGAATCGCATCCGTTTTCTCCGAGGGTGTCCTTTCAGAAAAATGCCTGTATCGGATGCGGACGCTGTAAGAACTTTCTTCCCGGAGAGAACTGCCGCCGCGACCGGATGAATCATGTTCCGGCTGCGGGCTCTGCGTGAAAGAGTGTCCGGGCGCGGCATTGACTCTGCTGGGACGTTCCGTGAGCGTGGAAGATGTCATGCGGACTGTCCGGCGCGACAGGTTTTATTACGATGAGACCGGCGGCGGTCTGACTCTTTCCGGCGGGGAGCCGTTGGCACAGATGGAGTTTGCCCTGTCCTTGCTGTCCGCCGCAAAAGAGGAGGGAATTTCCACGGCGGTGGAAACCTCCGGCGCGGTTCCCCGGCGACAGTTTGAATGCGTGATCGGAAAATGCGATTTGTTTCTTTTTGACATCAAAGCCTCCCGCGCGCGTTATCAGGAATTGACCGGGGCGGATTTTGAGCTTGTCTACAGGAACCTGTGTTCTCTTTCGGCTGCCGGCTGCCGGATTTTCCTGCGTGTCCCGATGGTTCAGGGGAAGAATGCGGATGAGGACTTTCTTGCTTTGCTCAAAGAACTTTCCGGGCTTCCGCATGTGGAGTCGCTTGAACTGCTCCCTTACCATGACATGGGGCGCGGCAAGGCGGAGATGACGGGGCGGAACGAGGCGGATTGGGACGCCATGTCCGCGCCTCCGAAGGAGCAGATTCGTGCCTGGTATGAGTTCCTGAAGAAATGCTGATTTACTGAAACTCCTGTGTATGGCGGTATTTTCTTCTGAACTGTTTCGGTGAAATGCCGGTTGCCTTCTTGAAATAGCGTGAGAAGGAGTAGACATTGTCATAGCCGCATTTTTCCGCAATCTGGCTGATATTCATGGAGGAATTCAGCAGGAGATTCTGCATTATCTTATGTTGATGGCTTTTTATTAATTGTGCCGGAGTGAGACTGACATGCTTTTTGAAAAGTTCCCGGAGATAAGCCGGTGAAATCCCGATTTTCCTGGCGATCAGCTGATAAGACCTGCCGGTGAATTCCGGTGAGATGATCAGCTGGCATGCCCGGCGTATGTAATCATTGCCGGTTACCGCCAGCTGTATGGCGTCTTCACTCAGTTCCGTGGCTGTTCTCAGGGAATTCAGAAGCAGGCCCAGATAATAGGAGCATTCGAGTGCTGCATCGGGTATGTGCTCATGGGAGGCATCCAGATAATGCTTGGAAAAGAGCCTGAGATAGCCGATGGATTTTTGTGACAGGTGTATCACCCGGTTTTGAAACATATTGAACCACTTGGGACAGTCTGCCGAGAAACGGATCAGCAGCCAGTCCGTCTGTTTGTTGTCCAGAGGGAGCCGCTGGTGCTGTTGTACGGGAAATGTGATGATGGCGTTTTTTTCGCGAAGTACATAGGATATCCCGTTCACCATCAGGCAGCCTTCGCCTTTCAGACAGATCCAGAGTATATAGTACTGATGGACGCTGGAACCTTTGACGATGTCCCTCGGTGGCTCATGTCGCAGAAATGCCTGGAGCTGGTGAATGATAATCGGCTGAACCAGCAGACTGCTGGAAAGCCGATGATCCCGGTTGAACTCGTATCCCTTTGGACTTTTCAGTTTCATAGTGCCGTGTTCAGTTTCTCCAATCGCTGTTCATTTCCGCTTCTTAGAACTTATCCCTAAATAACAACTTGAAATAAAAGAAATATTGTGCTATAT